>Ga0209578_10000079_pt1 | contig 227351 bp, 192 predicted proteins | sample tdAd472_FD_187127 | JGI IMG/M metagenome (GOLD analysis project Ga0209578, IMG submission 187127) | Marine sediment microbial communities from the Atlantic coast under amendment with organic carbon and nitrate - tdAd47.2 (SPAdes)... | ecosystem: Environmental > Aquatic > Marine > Coastal >... | reverse complement strand
TTTACTGAGCAGGCGCATTCTCGTGCTGCATTCACCTCGTGTTACGAGTAAGATGCCAAGGCATGTTGGGGCCAGATTAATCGGCAATGGATAATATGTCACGTACTGATAAGTCAATCCGGACACTATGCCTGGTCGCGTTTCTTTTTCTTGCGTCGACAGGACTGGCACTGACCAGCTGCTCAGACCCTTCCACGGCACGCAGAACCTACGTGCTCTCCACCGGTACTACCGGCGGCACTTTTTATCCGGTAGGTGTCGCTCTCTCCACTCTGGTTACTGCTCAGGAACAGGAACAGTTTGCTCTCACTGCAATCAGTTCAGCAGGGTCCATGGAGAACGTCAAACTGCTGCGGGACAACCAGGCACAGTTCGCACTGGTGCTTGGTGTGTTCGCCGCCTGGGCATGGAACGGTGAAGGTCCGGTTCGGAATCCGCAAACCCAGTTACGAAGTATCAGTGCGATGTGGCCCAATGTAGAGCACTTTGTGTTGCTCTCAAGGCTGATCAAAAACGGCACCATGATGGACCTGAATGAGCTCGACGGTGAACGGTTTGTTATCGGTGCCCGCAACTCCGGTGCCGAACAGACCGGGCTTTACCTGTTTGATGCACTGGGCATTGACCGGGAACGCATAACTCTTGCCTACATGGGCTATGGTGCTTCAGCCAGTGCCATTCAGGATGGCAACATTGTCGGCATGAATATTCCGGCTGGCGCGCCGGTTTCTGCTATTACCCGTGCCTATGCCCAACTGGGCAACGACATCACGCTGCTTGAATTCAGCGACGCTGAGTTGCAGGCAATCAACAGTAAGGATCCTCTTTGGGACCACTATACACTCGAGCCTGGAACTTATCCGTACCAGGAACAGGCAATCACCACAGCATCCAGTTCCAACGTGCTGATCGTTCGCGAGGATGTGGACGAAGAAGTTGTGTACCAGCTGACTCGGATGCTGTGGGAAAACCTCGCCACCCTGCAGGAAATTCACAGCGCCACCAGGTCGATGAGTATGCAGGCAGCGTTGAGAGGTGTGGCGGTTCCCCTGCACCCCGGCGCAATTCGCTACTACCGGGAACAGGACCTCGAGATCCCGGATCATTTACTGCTGGATCAGCCTAATCTCGACTAATTTCATCAGTTCTCAGGATCCTTTCAGACGTAACCACGCCCAACGCAATAGCCCCAGGCCAAACATCAGTCCGAAAATGCCCATAAAAAGAATTGGTAAATACCAGAACAGCAACGACTGATCAGGTTCACCAATTCGGGCAATGATGCCCTCCATCACATACATGACGACAAAGCCTGCCCCCACCAGCGAAAGCGACAATCCGCCAACCAGGCCAAGACCGGTAATCAGTTTGTTCATGGCAACACCTTGTTCGATCAAGCAAGCATAATAGCATCTTGAATAGCCTGGAATTTGAGCCCTGAAAACTTAAGGAACCTCTGGCTGATTATGTATAATTCCCAATCCCAAGTATTACAACCAGCTAACTAGGGAGTTCCAATGGTCTTTCGTGGCTCTAATTTTGCGGCTCTTTCGGTACTGCCAATTCTTATTGTTCTTCCGACACTGGGCTTTGCTCATACGGAAGAAGGCGTGATTGGCGGCTTCGTCAGCGGATTCCTGCACCCTATCTACGGACCCGATCACGTCGTAGCCATGGTGGCTGTAGGCATGTGGGGCGCCTTTCTTCGAAATCCGGCAATCTGGCTGTTGCCGGTGGTTTTCCCGCTGGTCATGGCGTTTGGAGGTGCTCTTGGTGTGATCGGAATGCCCCTGCCGCTGGTGGAAATCGGTATCGCCGCCTCGGCCATCGTGCTCGGCCTGATGGTGCTGCTGGCCGTGCGTCCACCGCTCTGGGTAGCGGCAGTGCTGGTTGGCGCATTTGGTATTTTTCATGGCCACGCTCACGGTACGGAGCTGCCGGAAGCCTCCAATCCACTTTCTTATGCAATCGGTTTTGTGCTGGCAACCGGGCTGATGCACCTGGCAGGCATTGCCTTCGGTAGGCTGACAGAGTATCCCCGTGGTCGCATCGCCGTGCGTACTGTCGGTGGCCTGATCTCCGCCAGTGGCTTCTATTTCCTGGCGAGTGCAGTTTGAAGATCCTTGCGCCGATTATTCTGGGTGCCCTGGCACTTATAGTGCCGGTCATGGCCCACGCCCATTCTCCTTATCCCGGAGTGCGTGGATTCTACGTTGGCGCTATGCATCCCCTTACCACGCCATCCCATGTGTTACTGATCATCGCCATCAGCATTCTGCTGGGTATTCGCGTAACAGAAGGCAGGATGCGCTACCTGGCTACAATTTTTTCAGCCACAGCAGCGGGATTAATCCTGGCTTTCGTACTGGCCAGCTTTTTCCCGTCAGCACTGCTGATCCTGTTGCTGACTACCTTGCTTGGCATTCTGATTATTGTTCCCGTGCCATTGCCTGGCTGGGTATTTGTCTTTCTTGCCGGACTATCGGGCTTTCTGCTGGCACTCGAATCCATCCCCGATCCTGGTGCATTCCTGGACGTACTCATTACCGTGAGCGGATCCCTGGTGGGTATCCACTACCTGATTATGTATGGCTCGAAAGGTGCAGCTTACGCACTGGAACACCGGGAGTCCCAGGTCATGCAAATTGGTATCAAAGTAGCAGGCTCCTGGATCACCGCCATTGGACTGTTGATGTTGGCGTTGACCCTGGCCAATATCATATAAACAGGGGGATTCTCAAAGTATAGGTGGTTCCCACAAGAGTATGGTAAAGTTCATTTCATGTGGAGCCATCGGATTTTAAACCATCTGGTCTCAATTTCTGTCACTACTGTTGCAACACTGGCAGTGGCAACCAGCACGCTTGCGCAGCAAACCAACTTGCGAGACCCAGGTTACCAGATACCTGAAACCCCCTGGGGCCACCCTGACCTGCAGGGCGTATGGGACCGTCGCACCATCACACCCCTTGAGCGCCCGGCACGCTTCGAGGGAGTCGCCTATTTAAGCGAGGAGCAGGTCCTTGAGTATGAAAATCTCAGTGCCGCACGAGCTGATGGCCGGCCTCTTGATTCCGCCCGCGGCGGACCCTCGGTACATGACCCCGATGACCTGGACTATGGCACCGATGTACTGGCGACCCGACAGACATCACTGATCGTCGATCCAGCCAATGGCCGGATCCCGGCGTTCACCAGGCAAGCGCTGCAACGGACCGAGATGGCCCGGCGGGAACAGGAAGGCCGGGGTGTCGCCGACAGCTGGGAAGACCGCTCACTGCAGGAGCGCTGCATCACCTGGGGCATACCCGCCGGCATGTTGCCGCAGGCCTATAACAACAATATTCAGATCGTGCAGACTCCGGACACCGTGTTGATCATGAACGAAATGGTCCACGATATTCGGCTGATACCACTGGACGGCCGCCCTCATATTCCAGATCAGATCCGCCAATGGCACGGTGATCCCCGCGGTTACTGGGACGGCGAAACACTGGTCGTTGAATCCACCAACTTTTCCGCCAAGACCAGCTTCCGCCGCTCCAGCGACAAGCTTCACCTGGTAGAACGATTCACCCGGGTAGCCGATGACATGCTGTTGTATGAATTCACCGTGCACGACCCGAGCACGTGGACACAACCATGGACAGTCTCATTTCCCATGGTCAACAGCGACCAGCCGCTATACGAATTCGCCTGTCATGAAGGCAATTACGGACTGCTGAATATTCTCAGAGTCGCTAGAGCCCTGGAGCAACAGGAACAAACAGGCAAGGAGCCTTAATACCGACCCTCGCACTTCCTTCCTTGGAAAAGACTGTTTTTTCAGGCAAGCATCCAACAATCAAGTCGCGGGCAAGAATCAGCTGCGTTCTGAAAACTAGGGTCTGACCGTCAGGATATTGGTATGCAGGGCATCCAGCACTTTCTCGGCAGTATTGCCGATCACCGCCGCCTTGATGCCGTCTCGAGCGGCAGTGCCAAGCACCACGATACTGGCTTCAGTTTGTTCCGCCACTTCCGGAATCACTTTCTCCGGCGCCCCCTCGACAGCGTGCGCATTGATCCGTTCCACGCCAGCTTTCTCAGCGACATCCCCCTGGTAAACAAAACTGTCAGAACCACCGTAGGCATTTACTGCATGGAGGCTGGCCTCGGGAATGGCGTTAACCAGTAACCTGCCATAATCCAGGACTTTATCATTCAACGAAGCGTGCAGCTCATCCTGGCGAGTGATGTCCATAGCCACCAGCACCTTGGCACCTGCTTCGATGGCATCTTTCTTAATCAGATAAACCGGGCAATGGGCTTCCCGCAACAGCATCCAGTCGGATGTTTTCAGCAGCCGCCGACCGGCACCACTGTGAACACTGGCAGCCTTGAGAATTAAATCTGCACCAGCATTTATAGCAGCTGGAGCCAGTGCATCGCGCCAATCAGCGTTCCACTCCACCTGAATATCCACCTGGGTTCCTGCTTCTCGAATCGGACTTACCAGAGATTCTACCCAGGCCGTATGGCGGGCCAGCTCGACTCGTTCCAGAGCAACCGGGTCCTTGGAGGAATCACCACTGTATACCGCCTCGTATACGTGCAGAGCCACCGAATCATTCTGGCTCGCCAGCCAGGCGGCGTTAGACAGAGCTACCTGATTGTCCGTGGTGGGATCGATTACGACGAAGATTTTGTTTAACGCGGGCATAGCGATACTCCTGAGCATCAAATTCGAATGTGACTGATTAAGGAAGCTTTGAGTAATTATGGAAATACTCGTAACTTCTTTAATTTTAATGCTTCTGTGTCAGTGGTGGCTTGACCGGTATCAATCCTCGCTCGTGTTGCGTTACTATCACTAAGAATTGGCATTAAGGTTTGGCAGTACGTAACAATTCCCAAACTTGACAGACAAGAGCCCCATTCAAACACCTCAATCCGGCATAGTTACCAATCACAAGCACAAGGCAACGAGGAACCTGACAATGAACAAACTCGATCCTGAAGGCACCCGTCTCCCTATAAAAATCGACAGCACATCCAACGGCGAATACGAACCCATTCCCATTTCCAAAACCAATCAACAGGGCAATATGCTGGCCCTGGAACAGGCAACAGAAAACGCCAAACGCACCGGGCAAAGTCGCCGCAAGTTCCTTATTTCCAGCTGCGGCGCCGCCAGCACCCTGCTCGCCTTCAACCAGGCTAATGCCTATGGCAATAAGAGGGGAGGTTTCTTCGAGCTGTCAGAAGAAAGTGCACTGGACCGGTTCGCCGCTGCCGAGCAGATGGAAGGTCGAGAATTCATCTTTGATGTCCAGGGTCACTACGTAAATCCCGAGGGTGACTGGCTGAGCCGACTACCTGAATCAGCTCGCCCTTACGCACAAATGGAAAAGGCCAGTTGTGAAGCGGCTGCCGGTAATGACGATCGTGGTTACCTTAACTGTCTCTCCGAAAGCGAATTCATCAAGGACATATTCCTGGACAGCGACACCGACATCATGGTGCTGTCCTTCGTGCCATCCACCCGTGAGACCGAACCGGTCACGATTGAAGACGCAGACGAAACACGCCGCATTGTGGCCGAGCTGGAAGGCAGCAAGCGCCTGATGATTCATGGTCGAGTCAATCCCAACCAGGAAGGCGATCTGGAAGGCATGGACGAGCTGGCGGAAAACTGGAACATAAGCGCCTTCAAGACCTACACCCAATATGGCCCCGGAGGCGTCGGCTTTTTCCTTCATGACGAACCGGGAATAGCCATGATCGAGCGGGCCCGACGATTGGGCGTAAGGAATATCTGCGTCCACAAAGGCCTGCCGTTCGGGCCGCAATCCTATGAGCACAGCCAGTGCTCCGACGTCGGTATTGTTGCCAGGCGTTTTCCAGACATGAACTTTTTAATCTACCATTCCGGTTTCGTTGCCAATGTCCAGGAACAGGAGTTCGTCGACGGTACCGGTCGCGATGGCATTGATACACTGATTCAATCATTGATCGACAACGAGGTTACACCCAATTCCAATGTCTATGCCGAACTGGGTAGCACCTGGCGCTTCCTGATGCGCGATCCGGATAATGCGGCCCACGCCCTGGGCAAGCTGTTCAGGTACGTTGGGGAAGACAATATTCTGTGGGGTACCGATTCCATCTGGTACGGCTCACCTCAGGACCAGATACAGGCATTCAGAACCTTCCAGATTTCGTCTGAATTTCGCGAGCGTTTTGGCTACCCGGAAATCACCCCGGAACTGCGCCGCAAAGTGTTCGGGCTCAATGCCGCAGTTCCTTACCAGATCGATCAGCAAGAGATTCAATTGCTGACCTCGGTCGATTCCTTGTCGCAAGAGAAAGCCAATTACCTGAACAATCCGCAGCCGAATTTCCTGACCTATGGACCGAAGAATCGGCGCGAGTTCCTCAACCTGCTTAAGTGGGGATAATAAAAGGGGGCGGCTAAGGGAAAAGTTTACGCCGTCGCTTGCCGCCCAGCCACTCGCGGCACAAACCACCACTCGGCGATCAGCAGGTTGGGCACCCAACACAGCCATGCTATCGCCGGGTAGGCTTCTTCAAAAGACAGGCCGGCGATCTGGAATAAGGGTAGATACAGACGCAAGGTAACCGCAGCCAGCGTAAGTGCATAACTGCGTATCATCCACTGTTGATGTAACGCTATATTTCGAGCCCGCACATATCGAAACGCCAGCAGTGTCGTGCCCAACCAACAAACCGCCAGCAAACCGAAACCCCAATGCGCCACTACCCCGCCGGTGGAGTAAAATGCCAGGTTCAAGGCCGCCACACCACCAATGGATATACCAACAACGTAGATCCGTCCAAACCATCGATGGAGGTTGGTGTACCGGTTACGGAAACCCGTATTGAACTGGAACGCGCCGACGATAATTACTATAGACCCACCCAGAAAGTGCAGAATCGAACCTGTCGCCGATGTCTGCACCATGTTTTCAACGAATTCTGTGCGAAATCCCGGCAACAGAGCCGACACTAATGCATACAGGCCGACCAGGCTGGCAGCCAGTAACATGACAGTCCAGGACAGCGTCTTGTTCATGATCGTTTCCTTATTGTCGGCCTTGAGCTCATCAATATCGCATTTTTTAAGTCACATTGATACGATCTGGACTCGGATAGGAATTCAAAACAGGAATTAGAATCAACATGGGCGTATATTCCACCATTGGAGCAATTGTGAAATTGGGTCTGCCCATGGCGGTTCTAAGCTGGCTGATCTTTCACTGGCTGTTCTCAGATGGAAGTCTAGGCCGGGACGTCAAACACAAAGCTTTGAAGTCACAACTCAAAGGCCAGGAAAAGCGCTTAAAAAACAGTGGTAATAAGAAAGCCCAACTCTTCTATAACCGCTGGGCATGGTTTGGCGGCGGTTTCTACGGACTGGCCGGCCTGTGGACCTTCCTGGTCATCGAAATTGGCGACCTGGTAAATTTCCTGTCTGCTGGCAACTACCTGGCTGGCATTGACAGCAACATAATTGACTTTGTCATCAGTATTCTGATCAACCAGCTGACCAATTCAATACAGGCACTGCTGTGGTTTTCCTATTGGCCAGGTCCGGGTGAGTCCATGCTGATCTGGATAGCCGCCGGCTATCTGGGATACTGGGTCGGCGTTGAAATGGCTCGCAGACAGATGACGCCAGGTGCTATTGTTAAACCGAAAAACAAATCCGAGCCTGCTGAGCTCGTGGAGGTTTCGAATAATGAAAACAACTAGGCTGCTACAAGTATTTATAACTATTCTACTGCTGACTCCTGCCCTGAGTCAGGTTTCGGCCCAACAGGCGACCATTTCTTTGACCGAAGACATGGTTGAGTCGGTCAACACATTTTTGAACGGTCTTTCAACGCAACAGCGCAGTTCTGCCAGTTACGGCTTCAACCACGAAGAACGACTCAACTGGCATTTCATCCCACGCGGCCGCAACGGTCTTTCTTTTAATGATATGAACGAATCGCAACGGGAACTGGCAAGCCAGGTGATGTCGACATTTCTAAGTGCCAAAGGCTATGAGAGGGTAGCGCAGATCCGGAGTCTCGAATCGGTGCTCAAGGAAATCGAAGTTAACGGTCGCTTCGTCCGTGATCCTGACGCCTACTTTCTGACTGTATTTGGCAATCCGTCGCTGGATGGTACCTGGGCGTTTCGTTTCGAAGGCCATCACATTGCACTGAACTGGACCTTCGTAGAGGGTAATGGCATTGCCAGCTCACCGCAGTTTTTTGGCAGCAACCCGGCACAGGTACGCAGCGGCCCTCAGGCAGGACTCCGGGTGCTGGCTGCTGAAGAAGACCTGGCCCGCCAGTTAGTAGTCTCTTTAAATGCTTCGCAAAGAAATCAGGCTGTTATGCAAGTGGAAGTCCCCAGAGACATACTCACTGCAGCCGAAGATGAAGTAGCTCCGTTTGAGAGCACCGGTGTTGCTTTTGACAATCTGAATTCGGCACAGCAACTGAACCTCATGAACCTGATTGAAGAAGTCGCAAGCGCACAGCCTGATGTGATCACAGCCGCTCGCATGTCGCAAGTCAGAAGCAGTCGGGAAGCCATCAGGTTTACCTGGATCGGTGGCACCAGTACCAAGGATGCCCATTACTGGCGAGTTCAGGGTAGTGATTTCCTGATTGAGTATGACAAAACGCAGAACGATGCCAATCATATTCATCTGGTATGGCGCGACTTCAACGGCGATTTCGGTCGCGACCTGATTCGCCTTCACTACGACGCTGTCGCTGTGCAGTTTGGAGCGGGACACAACCATTAAGAACCATGTCCATTTGAGCCGCCTGCTGTTCGCAGTCACTCCAAGAGCTATAGACGCAGGACTGAAAAAGTAAGAAACGAGGGGGAACAATTATGACCAAAATCCTGATTCACCATGGACGAAGACTGGCAACACTCTTGATTCTTTCTACATACGTGTTTGCCAGTCAGGTGTCCGCGGACTCAGCTGGCCTGGAGCTGACAGCACTGGATGAATATGTAAAAGCGCCTGACCCCAACTACAGTTACCGGGTGGTAAATACCGTTAATGGGGAAGGATATACGACTTTCATCGTTCACATGACCAGCCAGAAATGGCTGACCGAGGCGGAGGTCAACCTGCCCATCTGGGAACACTACATGACCATTACCCGTCCTGACGCAATACTCAGCGACATCGGCTTTCTCTATATTACAGGCGGTGATAAACAGGACGATGTACCCATTGGCGCACCCGCCACCGACATCAACCGAGCGATACAATCAGGCACGGTGGTAACCACCCTCTACATGGTTCCCAACCAGCCACTGGTATTTATCGCCGATGAAACCAGAGACCGCTACGAGGACCAGACCATTGCCTACACCTGGGACAAGTACCTGCGTACCGGCGATGAAAAATGGCCACTGCGATTACCGATGACCAAGAGTGCGGTACGCGCCATGGACACCGTGACTCACCTGATAGCCAGTGCCCAGGGTGGAGGAGCTGAAGTGGATCAGTTCGTGGTCGCCGGCGGCTCCAAGCGTGGCTGGACCACCTGGACCACTGCGGCAGTTGACAATCGCGTGGTGGCGATCATGCCTATCGTTATCGACCTGCTCAATGTGGAAGAATCGTTCAAGCACCACTACCAGGTATACGGCGGCTATGCGCCAGCAGTGGGTGACTATGAATACATGGGAGTCATGAACTGGATGGGCACGCCCGAGTTCGCCGCCCTGATGGATATCGTAGAACCTTATGAATACCGAGATCGTCTCCAGCTGCCCAAGTTCCTGTTAAATTCCACCGGCGATCAATTCTTCCTGCCGGACTCCTGGCAGTTTTACTGGGATGAACTGGTGGGAGAGAAGCATGTGCGCTATGTGCCCAACTCGGATCATGGCATGGGCGGGACCGATGTGATCGAAAGTGTCGACGCCTGGTATCACGCAATCGTTCACAATGTCTCGATGCCAAGGTATTCCTGGGACGTTACCGATGACGGCACCATTACCGTGCTGACCATGGACGAGCCTGAGGAAGTCCTGTTGTGGCAAGCAACCAATCCGGACGAGCGCAACTTCATGCAGGATGTTATCGGTCGAGCCTACACCAGCACTCCGCTGAGAGAAGTGGAACCGGGTCGCTATGTGGCAAAAGTGGAAGCACCAGCCAGCGGTTACACGGCATACTATGTGGAAATGGCTTTTTCAAGCGGCCTGTCGGTTCCTCTCAAGTTCAGTACCGGCGTGAAGGTCGTGCCGGATACTACTGAACATGTCTGGCAACAGGCCAGCGACAGGCTCAGGATACAGGAGCCGCCTCATCCGTGAAAATAACCAGAGCCGGTGAGAAAGAGCATCGCACATGAAAATCATTGACTGGAAATACCCAAGTCACTGTCTATTGCAGACCCCCTTACTGTGCGGTGTGGATAATTTCACAGGATCCAAGTGCGCCAGGCAGTTGTTTAAAGTATTGGTACTGGCTGGCAGTTTATCAGGACTCGGGACGACTATGGCGCAGAATACATCAGCCGGGCAGACACTGGCGGACGATGCTGAATCGGCTACAGAAAGCCAGGCGACTCATGCTGAAGTGGAGTTGCTGGAAGAAATCACCGTAATCGGTGAGCAGAACTTTATCAGCATTCGTAATCGTATTGAGCGGGCCGAGGACAATTTGTACAGCCTGTTCAATGAACTGAACGATCGCGACGATTTTGATATCGTTTGCGGCACTATTCGCATTACCAACTCAAACATTCCCCGCCGTAGTTGCGAACCGGTATTCTTCACCGAGCTGCGGAGAAATGCATCTCAGTTTGCCCAGTCGGAACTGCGCCAGGCCTGGTCAGATGAAGGTATCGACATTGCACTGCTGGACCGGGCCATGGATCTTATTCCGGAAGACAAGGAGTTACAGGAGTTTGCCGCCACCACATTCGAGCAACTTCAGGAAGAGATGCTGCGTATCGCTACCGAAAACCCCCAGTACCTGAAAGCCCTGATGCAGGTTGACGAACTCAAGGCAATGCTGGAACAAGAGCGGCAAAGGCAGTTTGGTATCCTCGACAACGATTAAAAACGAAGTAAATCCAGCTCGGTAGCGTATCCATCAACTGCGGCGACTCGTATGCTGCGATTGGGGCTTAAAAGCCGGGTCGAAGTTTCCTGGCTGCGCCAGCTATAAACATTACTGATTTGTCCGTCGTTGATGGAAATTGAAATGACAGAAGGAGCGCAGTGGCTAGTTGCCAGCGCTCATGATCCTGATATCACCGTTACTGGTCTCGATACGGATGCGGTCACCACCGCCGTTGATGTCGCCGCGGGCCAACACTTCGCGGTCATCCTGACCGGTGATGGAAAGAGGGAAATCGGTGTAGATTCGGTAGTCGCCCCGTGCCCGGCGAGACACCTCTATCCTGGCATCTACAGTTGCCGCATGGTCTGCGGGTATCCGTAACTCGATATCACCGCCGCTGGAGTCCAGGTCAATATGTGCGTCCTGACCCAGCTCTAAAACACCAAGCTCAGCATCGATACTGCCGCCGGAAGTGTCTGCCTCGATATAGCCATTGATGGGGCCCAGGTAGATGTTACCGCCAGAAGTATCGACTTCGACCGGACCACCACTGCGTCGAATACGTATGGTGCCTCCTGAAGTATCGGCGATCAGCAGGCGGTCACTACCTTCCAGGGTGATGTTGCCGCCGGACGTATCGGCGGTCATTCTGCCGTTAGCGTAACCCGCCCGAATGCTGCCACCGGACGTGTCCAGTTCAACATCGCCGGTCACCTCACCCACTTCGATATTGCCACCGGAGGTGTCGGCAATGACATCGCCATCGACGTCGCCAATATTGATGGAGCCACCAGAGGTATCGGCGTCCACATCACCAATCACGTTACCGATCTCGATACGACCTCCGGAAGTATCAGCGGTTACATCACCGTTGATGACTTCGGTGACCTCAATACGACCACCGGAAGTGTCTGCCACAACGTCGCCGTTTTCTACCCGACCCACGGTGATACTGCCGCCGCTGGTATCTGCATACACATTACCGAGCATGTCATCCACTTCGATGCTACCACCACCGGTGTCCAGTTCCAGGTTGAATTCACGAGGTACCTGGACTTCAAAGCGGATACGACTGCGGCCACGGTCGTCCTCCGCAACGACGCGAACTTCGTTGCCGGACTGTTCGACCGACACCTCGTAGGCTTCGTGGTTGATTACCCGAACACGAACTTGATTCTGATCCCAGGACCTTACGGTTATGGGTCCGGCGTCACTGATAATATTCAGTCTGCCACCCGGCTGAACGTCGAATTCCTGTTCGATATCCTGGGCATGTACTGGCAAAGCCATGACAACTGCAGCGAACAGTGTCGAACCAGTTAATAGTACTTTGAAGGATTCCATGAGTCGTCTCCCCACTTAGAAAAATTCTGAATTGTTCAGATTGTTATCGGTTCCCTCGACGATGGCCGTGGCGCGTTCACGGATGTAATCATTACCATCCATTTCAGCAACCTGGCGGAAAATAGCCAGCGTGTCGGGGTCTGGGTTCAGTGCCAGGGCGTTGAATGCTTCCACCCGTACACCGGGATTAACATCCTGCTGCAAGGCGCTGCGCAGGGCAGTCCTTACCTGGTCGTCTTCCACGTAATCAACCAATGAGCGTACCGCTGAGTAGCGGACTCCCGGATTGTTGTCGTTAGTCAGTACATGAATCATCGACGCGGAGATTTCTTCATCATACGATGCGTTCTGCAGCGCTTCGATGGTATCCAACGTGGACGCCTCATCAATTTCGTTGAGCAGGGCAACCGTCATAAGAGTGCGGATGCCTGCGTCGGCGACGTTGCCAGTGAGGCGGGTATCGGACGCGAGGGCAAACGACAAGTCGATTTCACCACTTACTGGATCGAAGCTGTCGATGTGCATATCGGAAATTTCATAATCCTGTTCGCCTACCAGTGCCAGAGGCGAAATAATTCCTGTCATCGGGCTGACCTCGCCACCAGACGGGCTGGCAATCAGAACACCCAGTACGTAACTGGCCGCCAGCGCCACCGACTGCAGTGCCACCAGTGATGGTTTTCGCATTAAGGTAACCAGAAACTCGCCGATTACCGAGCGGTTGGCGACCTGTCTTTGCAGGTTGCGCCGCATCTGGAGGCGGGTATCTTGTAACCGGTCATCATCGATGTAGACAGCGGTGCCCTGCGGAATCGCCCGGTCCAGACTCTGTTCCTGATCGAAGATTTCCCGTAGCAGCTGATTGCTGGACAAAGCCTGCTCGAATGCGGTTCTCTCACCGCTATTCAGGTCATCGTACAGATAACGCAGTACCAGTTCTTCAAGCTGTTCTCTACTTTCTGGAATGTTCATAGCTTATCCAATAATCACTATTCAATTAGTCGCGCCGGTAATAGGGATCGAGCTGTTTTCGCAGTTTTCCCCTAGCCCTGAACAGGTAAACCTTTACCGAATTCTCGTTGCAATCCATGATCGCGGCCGTCTCTTTTATCTTGAACTCCTGCTGATGGCAGAGTACGAATGCGATTCGTTCCCTTTCCGTCAGCGTGGCAAGTGCAGTAGTCAACTGAGTATTGAGCTCAGACGACAGCATCGACTCTTCCGGCGTATGGGCACTGGTGCGATGCTGTTCTTCATACTCCACTCCCTCATCGAGTTCCGTCGTGTGCTGCCATATGCGTTTCATTTTGCGCCGGTACGACAGCGAGGTGTTAACCACAATCCTGTGCATCCAGGTACTGAATTTACTGCCCATCTTGAATGTACCGATACCCTTGAAGGCAGAAATCATCGCATCCTGGAAAATGTCATTGGCATCTTCCGTGTTTCGGGCGATTCCGGCGGCCACCGCCAGCATCTGGCGTTCCACTGGCCGCACCAGTCTTTCAAAGGCAGCAATATTGCCAGCCTGGGCTGCGCTGATCAGCTCCTCTTCGGATTCCCGTAACAATTGTGGCTCCACGTCTTGTTATGCCTTTGGTCAGGTCAATTGGTAGTGGATTTAACCTGCCTTACAGTACCTTAGAGTCCGGTAGTTGCAAAAAGGTTAACAAGGGGTACAAAGTTTTCCGGCTGCTGATAAATTTCGATTGCCGACCCGAAATACGGGTTTACGCTGAATTCTTTCAACTCAAGGGGGCGGCGCTGCAAATATTCTCTCGTTCCTCGAGAATATTTTCCGCCTCTGGCCATCACCTGTGTTGGTCATTACTGGCTTCGACACGAAGGCAACCAGCCAGAATCAGGGCCGCAGACCCTGACGCCTCATGGTTGTAGCCACCCCTACGCTCAACGGAACTATCTTATACGGGCTTATACGGGCTTATACGGGCTAATCAGTAAGCCCAAATTCCTGCGCCAGCAGGGTGTAAGATCTAGAGCGGGCACCCGGATCGTGGGTGATGGTCAAAATCATGAGTTCGTCAGCGCCGAATTCTTCTGCCAGGGATAACAGCTTGGCTTTGACCTGCACTGGTGTACCCACTGCCCGTTTGTCACGGCTGGCTTCAATTACCTGCAGTTCGGAATCGGCGTAAGCATAGTCAGTGGCTTCTTCTATGGTAGGTACCGGCCCTGGAGCACCTTGAAGCAGGCGAACGAACCACAGGTCACGACTGCGCGAGAGCCGCCAGGCCTCTTCTTCAGACTCTGCACAGATAGTAAAAACGCAGAGGCTGGTATGAGACTCAGACAGGTTCGGCCCTGGCTTGAACTGTCGCCGGTACAGCTCGAAGATATCGGTGCGGATGGACGGATTGATGAAATACGCGAAGCTGTAGGGCAGGCCGGCATCTGCGGCAAAGCCAGCGCTGTCCTCACTGGATCCCAGCATCCATAATTCCGGCGGATGCTCCACCAGGGGAAATGCCCTGGCACCCTCCATGCCACGAGTGGCTGGTTCACTGTCATTAATCAGCGCCTGCAGGTCAGCCACCATCTGAGGGAAATGCTGGGGTCCGACCGTGGAACCGTAACGCAGGGCTGCTGACGTAAACGGGTCGGTGCCGGGTGCGCGGCCAACACCCAGATCCACTCGATCAGGATAGAGAGTCTGCAGCAACTTGAAATTTTCCGCCACTTTGTACGGACTGTAATGCGGCAGCATAACACCGCCAGAGCCGATTCGAATACGGCTTGTTTCCGCTCCCAGCCGACCGAGTAATACCTCTGGCGAACAACCTGCCAGCGCATCTGAGGCATGGTGCTCCGCCAGCCAGTAACGATGGTAACCAAGCTCATCACACTGCCTTGCCAACTTGAAAGTTTCTTCCAGGGCCGCCTGGGCGGTAGCGCCGCTGCGGATTGGGGATTGATCGAGGACTGATAGCTTCATGGTGGGAATTATACGCTATAGGACTGAACCTTCGATTAACTCAAGGGGGCGTCGGTGAAAAATATCTCTCGTATCTCGAGAATATTTTCCACCTCTGCCCATCACCTGATTTAGTCTTTACTGGGTTCGATTCAGGGTGGGTCAACGACAGATTCGATCATTAGACCGGCGAACCATTGCACTTTATACAAGGTAGGTAATGGTCGAAAGCCGTGCGCTTTTCCGGCGGTAGCAGGAAAAATCACTACTGCAGACCCTGAAATCTGAAGACGACAGACTTAATACAACTCAAGAATCCACAGCATTTCACACAGAGTGGCTGTTGGTCGGAAGCCCAGAACTTTCCCCTACACTACTTCGAGCATGCGAGGTTTCTGAAGAAAGTACGCCGCAAGGATCAACATCGACACCGGGAACAGGAACATACCGCCTAATGAGAGAACTACCGTTATATCGAACAGGCCGGTAATCAAGATTGCAATCGAGAAAATTTTGAGCAGCAGCGGTAGCAGGTTAAATTCTCTGATCAGGAAAATGCCAATCAGGATTTCAAGTAATCCGGAGATCACGATAAATCCCACCAGTGAAACTATAAATAACGCGATAATGCCCTCGTCACTTGAGCTTGAAATGCTGTCACGGGTAAGCAGCAAAATTGCTTCTGCAATAAAAGATCCTGCATAAAAAAGTGCCGTCGATACCACGAGGATGTTCAGGAGCAGGTCGACTCCATGGAAATTCAATTGATCCGCGAGAATGCGTTTAAAACTAACAACGACGTAAACCACCATGGCGCCTATAGCGAGAAACAGCAAATCAGCAAAAGAAAGCCTGAGCTCGCGGACATAGTCATCGCCAAACACCGCGAAATCTCCAAAGCCAACTTCATAAATCCAGTAGGTCGGATAGAGCAGGGCCAATGCGACGGCTACTATTCCAGGCCAGAAGTAATCATTGTTAGTCATAGGGCCTCCTTAGAGCACCAGGCAATCTACTATGTCTGCCTCGACTGCTCATCGTCACCAACGTATTCCAGAATGTCACCAGGCTGGCACCGCAGTTGTTTACAAATGGCAGCTAGGGTGCTGAAACGTATTGCTTTCACTTTTCCGGTTTTCAACAGAGAAAGGTTCGTCATGGAAATGCCGATCCGCTGAGACAATTCTGTCAACGACATTTTCTGCCGAGCCATTTCGACGTCCAGATTTATACGAATTTCCATGCTGCTTAGCCTAGAGGCGAATTTTATGTATGTCAATCATTATTTTACGTTTATCATTATTTTATATATGTAATAGGTAAAATACCTGGCTTTACTGAAATTGCCGCAAAAAAAGGCCGGGAGGGCGACTGGGGTGTCGACCTTCCCGGCCAACGCGCAATAGCCAGGTGTGGGTTTTGCTTCTTACACTCTTGGTCAGTTAATTCTCAGTGTTTCTGTCACCCCGTTGTCGATGGGTTCCACGAGCAGCCCAGTTATCGCGCGCGGTAATTGGGAAACCATCAATAGATCACCACTGGAGACCTGGCTGGATCGTACCAGTACGTTGAAATCTCCATTGCTATCCAGGTAATCGCCTGCTTCCTCGTAGCGCACCGCCTGCAGACGATTCTCTACTACCTTGTACAAGGTCTGACCCTGGTAGAGAGCGTGTACCGGCATGGGAATTACCTGATGTTCTTCTGGAAGTGTGATTGCCAGCTGCAGGGTTCGGCCAATATCCAATGACTCATCTTGTGCAACGGCAAAAAATGCATCGACACCACTCTGTCCCGGTTTGACGTCAGCAGCAAGTCGTACCAGAGGAAAGCTGCGCAACTTTCCTTTCAGTTCAATGCTTGCGATAACAGATCCACCACGATTCATTACCCCCCTTAATTCGCTGGCAGTTCCAGTTGGAACCGAAGTCCTGATCTCCAGTCCTGAATAGTCAGCAATCTGAACCAGACTTGTTCCTGCGATCACTCGATCCCCCTGGGTAACCTCCGTGCTGATAATTCTGCCGTCAAAAGGCGCTTTGATTCTGGTTTGCTCAAGTTCTATCTGTGCTTTCTCTAGATACGCAAACGACTCGTTCACGTTCGCCTGTTGCTGGGCGACAAGATTGGGAAAATTGGCAACTCGGCTCAAGTGTTCTTCCACCAGGATATCTTTCTCATTGGCTTCCTGCCGAGTCAGATCAAGATCGGAATCGGAAATCATGCTTTGCTGGTGTAAATCGACAGCGCGCTGTCGTTTAGCTTCGGTAATTTCTTGCAGCTGCCGGTACTGGTCGACCAGACTGAGTGCCAGTCTTTCTTCGTTTTTTACCGATTCCAATTGCGCCCGATTCCGTTCGTAGTTGGCCAGTGCAATATCATGCGCCAGCTGTGCTTCAGAGGCATCAAGCTCAATGATAAGCTCGCCCTCTTCCACCCATTCACCCTCATGACGATAAACTTCCTTGACCGGCGCGCTGATACTGGTATTCAGGTTGGCCACCTGACGTGATTCCACTCTGCCATAGGCGAAATACTGAGGTGCCAGGTCAGTTGGGTGCGCCGATATTACAGAAACTGGCCACGAAGTCTCGACCTGTTCCAATGGTGCAGCACTGGGACCGGTCACGATGATTACCAGTGCCAGAACAAAAGACACCAGTAGAACGAATAACCAGGCAAAGCGCCTGATAAGAAAGTTGCTCGGTTTACTAACCCAAGTTGAATTACTCATAAATCACCTTTGCGCGGGTTCAGCTACTACTGTGCCGGCGTAATCCCATCCCAGAATTCTTCCGACCAGTTGCCTTTTATCTTCAATCATCACAATCAGTGCCGGTATAACCAGCAGCACCAACAACGTGGAAAAAGCCAGGCCGAAACACAATGTAATAGCTATGGGCACCATGTACAGAGCCAGACTGAAGGTTTCAAACATCAGTGGGCCAAGCCCCGCGATTGTGGTCAGCGAGGTCAGAATTACTGCACGAAAACGAGACATAGAGGCTTCATGAATCGCGTCTTTATAAGATTTCCCTTCGGCCAAAGCACGCCTGAAAAAGCTCACCAGAATAATGGAATCGTTCACCACGATTCCAGTCAATGAGAAGAATGCCAGCAATGACATGGCACCCAGGTCATAGCCCATTACCAGGTGCCCCACTATGGCGCCTGTCAATCCAAGAGGGATGGCAGTCATCACTGCCAATGGCCAGAGATAGGAGGAAAAAGACCATGCCAGGATCAGGTAGATAAAAATGACGGTGAGCACCGAACCTATCTTCATGGCATCGAGTATCTGTTGATTGCGAAGAGTGACACCATCCAGGCCCGAAGTCAGATCGTAACGATCCTTTATCTCAGCAAGAGCATTGTTCGAAATGTGAGAAAGAACCTGGTCGGCATTGTTCTGCTTCGCATCCACACTGGCACTGACGACTACCGACATGAAACCGTTGCTGTGATTTATCACGTCGATACCACTGGCGTGGGTCAGATCAGATACCATACCCATCGATACCGTCTCGCCCGCAGGCGTAATCACCGGCAGCTGTTTCAGGGAAACCATGTGATCACGTTCCTGGTCAGGCAACATCACCAGTACTTCAATTTCCGTATCGTTCTGATTGAAGACCTGCACACGCTCGCCGTTATATGCCGCTCTCAATTGTCTGCCAAGTGATTCTGTTGATATGCCCAACGATTTACCGACTGGATTAAGCGAATAAACGATCTGATCTTTACCGTAGGGCAGGTTGTCGTAGACATTTGATACACCAGGATAGGATGCAAGCGCTGTCTGAAGTTCTTCGGATGCCTGCTTCAGGGTTGGCACGTCACGACCACGCAGAACCAGCGAGATATCGGGCATGCCATTGTTCGCACCGCCGGTAGCTTCCAGGTAGAGTTCTTCCACATAAGGAGGCCTGTCCACTTTTCCGCGCCACCTGTTCACGAACTCCTGGGGACTGGCCAGTCGGACTTCCTCCCAGGCATATTCAAGACGGAGCGAAGCATACTGGCTGCCAATCTTTCGTTCCTGGTTAAGCCGGGCACTATTAAACTTGGTTATGTGGCCTGAAATGTTGACTCCACCAAGCTCGGCATCTGTGGTTGCCATAGTCTGCTCCAGGAATTCCATGAACTCATTGCGATCCTGCTCGTTCGCCTGCGCGCTGAACTTGACATTGGCTTCCAACATTTCCATGCTCATACCTGTGACCATGTTCAAACCAACTCGACCGCTGGCCAACAGACTTATCGCAACGACAACACAGCCGATTGCCAGGCAAAGTGTTGTACCTGGCGCGGCAAGCGCCCTGTCCAACAAGGGTCGGTAATAATTGTCACGGAACTGATAGAATCGGCGATTAAATCTGTTACGAAAACTCTGATCATCCTCGTTGGTAATCTTCGCAAGACTATGCCGCAAGTGGCCGGGGAGGACCAGAAAGCATTCCACTAGTGAGGCAACAATGACACACAATAGTACCATCGGCATGGTCATTATAATCGCACCCACTTCCCCCCCGGTAATCAGTAACGGGACGAAAGCTGCCATGGTAGTCAGAGACGAGGTAACTACGGGTAGCAGCATTCGCTTTGCACCTGTAGCTGCTGCCTCTTCAGCGGAAAATCCCTGTTGATACAGCGTAACAGCGTCTTCACTGACCACAATGGCATCGTCTACAACGATGCCAAGTGCCATGATGAAAGCAAACAAGGCTACTACATTAATGCTGCCGTTGAAGACTCCGAAGTAGATCAGGGTAGCGAATAGAAAACTGACCGGAATTCCGATCATCACCCACCACCCCACTCTTCCGTTGAGAAACAGCAGCAGGGTCAGTACCACCAGGAACAGGCCGGACAGACCATTTTCGTAAATGACCCTCAGCTGTTCTTTTAGTAGGACCCACGACTCTTGATAGACATGAATCTCCACTCCAGCAGGAAGATCCGCCTCGGTTTCCTTTTTCCACTGTTCGAGAATCTGAGCAGACAGAATGGCATCGGAACTGGTCAGCCTTAACAGCTCCATTTCAATGGTTGCTTTGCCATTGCGAGTCAGCTCTGGCTGACCGGCTTTCGACCGTTTTTCGATGTTCGCAATGTCGCCCAGCTGCAACAACCTACCCCCTGGTTGAACTGCAACCTCCATGGATTCAAATTCAGACTCAGCCCGTTTCTGATCCAGGCTGCGAAGTTGCATTTCTCCTTGTCCGCGACCAATAGTGCCAGCTGGTGCATCGGCACTGCGTGACCTGACCTCGCGGGCAATCTGGTCCAGGCTGGTATTCAATTCGATCAGTGTGCCACTGCTTACCTGAATTGCGATTTCCTCTTCCGGCAAGCCATCAAAGTCGATCCGCTCGATGCCCCGAGCATAGAGATCCTGTTCCATCTCTCGAACCAAAGGCACCAGTTCCGCCAGCGAGCCGTCTGCACTGATTGCTACCGTGGCAATCTCTTCGTAGTCCGTGGCCCTGGCCACCACGATAGGCTCCATGTCAACAGGGTAGTTTCGAACCTGGGCAACTCGGTCCTTTACTGTGTCCACAGCCTTGGTCATGTCAGTGTCAAAACTGAACTCCAGGCGGAAATTAGCGGAGCCTGGCACACTGGTGGAGTAGATATTCTGTAGATCGACAATATTGGCTATTTGCTGCTCAATGGGTACTACGATCAACTGTTCCACATCTTCCGCCGATGCACCTGGCCAGGCAGCACGGATGGTGACCAGCGGCCACTCTACCGAAGGATCCAATTGGGTATTGATTTGCGTGGCAGCCCATAAGCCAGACAGGATCATCATGATCATGACCAGGTTGGGGGCGACCTTGTGACGAACGAACAGGTCTATAATTGTCTGAGTCTTATTCATTGGGCTTTTTGCCTGTTGTACTTATTTAGACGCAACAATTCAGTTTGTGGTTACTAATTACTAATTCTCAATTTCAGGGAAGATTGAACCCGAACTGGTTGAGCAATTTGTTATCAGTTTTCATCTGAAATCAATTTCTCACACCAAGGATGGTTGTGGTGCACCTCGTGGATGCCTCACGTTCCTTGGTTTCTGAATTTCCGCTACTTCCAGGCAAAATCTTTCACGATCCATGCCAAGATTTATCTTGTTGATATTTATGGATTTTCCTGGGCTACCTCAATTCAAGTTAGCGATGTTCACCAGATTTTAGGCAAGGGAGCGATTCCTTGACCCAGTCGCAACTTAGTTGTTGGAAAATACTGGAGGGCACTGTAAAGTGCGTGCAATACCCCACTGTCATAAATCTGTCACACCTGGTGGCGGAATCAGAGAACCAGCAGCTTGGCAGAACAACAAACAAAGTACGCGCTAGGCATCGCACCAGAATCACCTTCTGAAATCTCAAAGCCTGCCAACTACCTGCTGATCTGGATCGGTGTAGTATTTTTTATCTACGTACTTCTCGTTGGCGTGAGCATGATCGGCGAGGGATTTAAATGGCTGACCGGCGGAGCAGAGGGAGCCGCAGCCATATTTACTTTTGCCAGCAATCCACTGGTAGGCGTTCTGTTAGGAACTTTGGCGACTGCACTGGTGCAATCTTCCAGCACCGTCACCTCGGTTATTGTAGGAATGGTAGCCGGTGGTCTGCCAGTCAGTATCGCCGTGCCAATGATCATGGGCGCCAATATGGGCACTACCATCACCAATACTATTGTCAGTATGGGTGATTTCCGACGGCAGAACAGCTTCAATCGAGCATTTCAAGCTGCAACTGTGCATGACTTTTTTAATCTCTATGCCATTATCATATTCCTGCCGCTGGAAGTATTATTCCATCCGCTGGAGCGAGCAGGAGGTGTGGTCGCGACCTGGCTGGCTGGTGATGTCAATGCATCTATACAAGACGCTAATTTAATTAGCGCAATTACCAAACCTGCAGCACAATTTTTTGTCGCGATTTTTGAGCAACTGCCAAACGCCACTTTGGGAGCACTACTGGTCATTGCACTGGGAGTTGGCTTTATTATCCTTGCTGTGCTGGATCTGGGCAGGCTTTTGCGTGCAGCCATGGTAGGTAAAGCCAGGAAAGCACTGGAAGCAGCCATTGGTCGAAACAGAGAGGCTGGCGTGCTATCCGGCACGATCATCACTGTAGCAGTACAATCATCTTCGACGACTACAAGCCTGATCGTCCCGTTTGTCGGAGCTGGCGTGCTGACCACCCGTCAGATATTCCCATTTACCATGGGCGCTAACATCGGTACCTGCATCACGGCTTTGCTGGCCGCCACAGCGATCGCGGGTCCCAGTGAAGTATTAGCACTGCAGATTGCATTAGTGCATCTGTTTTTTAACATATTCGGCGTGCTGCTGTTCCTCTACCTGCCGTTCCTATTCGAATTGCCCATCAAATCAGCTGCCTTTCTCGGCGAACTCACTGAAAAGAATCGGGGATGGGCATTCGGCTACATACTTGGTGTCTTTTTCCTGTTGCCTGGCGCTGTTTTCGGCACCCAGTATTCACTTGCCAACAGAGCTTCAGCAAAGATAGAAGCACAACTTCCTCAGCAGACCATAGAGCAGGTTACATCGGAAATCGAGGCTACTAGAGAATAGGAGGACCAGCTTAGCTGGAAACTAGAGTGCTATATCACGGCCATTGCCATTGTGGTGCAGTCAAATTTGAAGTTGAGGCTCCCGCAGAGTTGAAGAGCCACGAGTGCAATTGCTCTATTTGCCGCATGACCGGCTTTCTTCACCTGATCGTGCCCCGCGAAAATTTCCGCCTGCTCTCAGACGAAAACAGTCTTACCACCTACACCTTCAACACCGGTGTCGCTAAACATTTTTTCTGCAAGCACTGCGGCATCAAGTCGTTTTATATACCGCGTTCCAATCCAGATGGTTTTTCCATTAACATTCGCTGCCTGGATCCGTTTCCAGAACACGCCAAAATTACTCCTTTTGACGGCCAGAATTGGGAGCAACATGCCCACACATTGCACCATCTCAGTCAATCCGACCCAGAAGGGGAATAATGAAACCTATTCTTTTTGTAGCAACCTGCAAGCCGGATGAAAGTCGGGAATTCTATCAATCAATTTTAGGATTGACGCTTACTGAAGATCAACCTTTCGCCCTGGTTTTCGATACCGGCGGCCATCAGCTCCGCGTACAAAAGGTAGAATCCGTTGTTCCTCAACCTTACACCAGCGCCGGCTGGGAAGTGGAGGATATTGAACAGACAGTAAAATATCTAGTGGAAAAGGGTGCCTGTATGGAACGGTATCCATTCTTGCAGCAGGATGAATCCGGTATCTGGACGACCCCGGATGGCGCCAGGATTGCCTGGTTCAAAGATCCTGATGAAAACGTGCTGTCCCTGACTCAGATTCCACTCTGAATTTGGAAAAATCGGGGCGCTAACACGCTTCAGGTGGGCTTTTCGATTTCGTAGATGGATTCCATCACCGCATCAATACGACTCTGCATCACCGCCTGGGCATCATACAAGCCTCGGTTATAGAACCACGGGCCCAGTTCCTTGCTTAGAAAATCCAGCAGGAATTCAGCATCAAACTGACCCAGCTCCTGGTTAAGCTCAGTTTCGAAGTAGTCGCGGATTTTTTTAATCAGCTGCTGTTTTTCTTCTTTGGTAAATTCTATATCTGCCATAACGCCACCCCGTTCCTAAGCCGAGTTACGTGAAGCATTGATGTTTCCATATAGCGAGCGCACGATCATCTTTTCATAGAGTTCCAAGCCTTCCTCGTCGTCATCCTTGCGCAGCTGGTGGCAGCGCATCAATGCTGCCTGCTGCAAGACCAGTAGCGGCAGTACCACCTGCTCCCGCAACTCGATGCTGAGACGGGCTCGCGGGTTGTCTTCCAGTAGATACTGCTGTCCGGACACTTTTAAAACCATTTCCAGGGTCAACTGGTACTCCTGGTAAATCTGACGCCAAAATTGACCAAACTTCGGATCCTTTTCCATGTACCGGGTCAACTCAAAATTTGACTTGGCCAGATTTTGCATAGCGTTGGCAATCAAGGCCCGGAAAAAGCCCGACTCATGGTAGAGCTCCTGACAAGCTTGCAGATTACCCGCCTGCTCCTGTTCACGCAGGCAACTACCCAGCCCGTAGTAGCCGGGTACATTCTGTTTGAGCTGCGCCCAGGCTCCTACAAAAGGAATTGCTCGCAAGTCTTCAAAGCGAAGCTCCTGGGCATCGCCACGTCGCGCCGGTCGGCTGCCAATATTTGCCATATTGTAATATTTCAGGGTACTCATTTCCTCCAGGTAAGGAAGAAACAGATCGTGCTGCTTAAAAGCCTGGTACTTATCATAACTTCGTTGCGCCAGGGCCTGGATAAGATCACGCTGGTTTGCATCAAGTTCCCGCTCCGAACGATCGTAAAGATTGTTCTCCAATCCGGCGGCCAGCAGCAGACTGAGGTTGTGCTGGGCAGCCTGTTCAATGCCATAGTGAGAACTCACCGTCTGACCTTGTACCGTCATCTGGATCTGGTTGCTTTCAATCTTTTTGCCCAACGCCGCGTAAAACAGGTAGGTGTTGCCTCCGCCACGAGCAGTAGGTCCACCCCGTCCGTCGAAAAATATCACTTCGACGCCGGCCTCTCTCGATATTGCAGTCAGGTCTTCCTTGGCACGGAAAATTGCCCAGTTTGCCATCAGGTAACCGCCGTCCTTGGTGCCGTCTGAAAAACCCAGCATGACAGTTTGTCGATTACCTCGACGGCGCAGATGCTCACGGTAGGTAGCGTTGGCATAAAGGCAACGCATGGAATCCCCCGCTTCTGCCAGGTCTCTGACCGACTCGAACAACGGCACGATATCGACCGTCAGTGGCAGATCTTTCCATCCACAAAGCTGAAACAGCGCATAGGCTCTGGCAACATCAATAGGCCCGTGACAATTACTGATGATGTAACGATGGCAGCCCTGCTCGCCATTTGCCTGTTGGATTGTACGGATCACGTCAAAAGACTTCAGCGTGTCCTTCAACACAGGCTCTGCGACTGAATCGATATCTATGGTGCCAGTCAGCCCAAATAATTCATCCAACTGCCTGGTTTCATCATCTGCATGCGGATCACCACCCTTCAATTGTGGGTACAATTTGTGAACTTCTTCCAGAGTTCGCGTGACTACGCGACTGTCCTGCCGGATATCGAGACTGGCAAAGTAAAAGCCGAATAACTTTACTTTGCGCCTGAAGGATCGCAACCGATCAACGTAAAGGCCCTGGTTGTTTTCCACCAGCAGCTCTTCTAGCTTTTCCAGTCTCGCCACCAGGTCGGATTCGGTGAGTACATATTCCGGTGCGGTTTCAGACAGTTCTCCGTGCAGTAATTTTTCGATTTCTTCAAGCGATTCGTGGATACCCGGAAAGGTCAGGCGTCTTTTCAATTCCCTGATATCCCGGTGATAACAGCCAGCAATCGAGTATCGTAGCTTAGCTGCCACCCTGCAGGTAATATCGACGGTTACAAAAGGATTACCATCGCGATCACCGCCTGGCCAGAATCCCACCATCATTATGCGCGGGTTCTGCCTGATTTCCTGCCGATAGTGGTCCGCCAGCCGATCCACCAGCTTTCCCATGACCGGATAAAAAATGTTGCCCAGGTACCAGGTAAGCAACACTGCCTCGTCATAGGGCGAAGGTTTGTCCTTGCGATAGAAGGGTGTGTTGCCCAGTTGCAACAACAACTCTCGCACTGTCGAAATGTCGCCTTCACCGATCGCCTGGCTAAGGTCATTGATGATGGCGAGCACCGGCCCGGTGTAGAACTGGGTCGGGTGTGCTGTAAGGGTGACCCGCACTCCGAAGCGGGTCAGGATCTGCGAAAACAACCGCTCTTCATCATCGACTTCGACACGATCAAGAATGCGCTGCAGCACGTTGTGACTGTCCAGCTGGTTAATGTTGCTATAAGCCGCATCTTCCAGGGCATCCACCAGTACTACCTGGCGTTCCACGTACTGGATGATTTTGAACAGAAATCCTGCTTTGTCTGCCTCATTAAAGTGCGGCTTGTGCGCAGCAAAGAATTCTTCAATGATGGTCGCCGGGTCCTTGCCCGACTTGAGCCCATCCTGACAGGCGACGTCCAGCAGCGGCAGCAACAAGCCAGTCTGTTCCACTGCGTCCAGCGGTAAAGTTAAAAATAACCCGTTATATAACTGATACTTCAGGTCAACGAGTTCAGAGAAAGATCTGGAAACGGAATCGGGCATGACTACTACCGGGTTCGATTAATTTGAAGGGCGCAAGTAAAGCTCCAACGGAGTGGGGGAGTTTAGCATCAGACTATTTCTGTGTTTACATCACTCTTGGATTCAAAACTACTGTAGGAATGTGCAGGAATAGTGCCAATGTTGTTTAGGGAATCTCTGATTCACTATGGAAATACCCTGGCCTGCAGACCAGTTCATTGACGAGGCGGATTGCCGCCGGCATGGGTCGACCCGTCAAGGCAAGGCAACGAAGGCAGTGGGCTCGTCTGGAAGCCCCTTCGGGCGCAGGCCTGTCAGACGCCGCTGCATTGTTGTTGTACCTGGCAACAGCACCCGACAGACTTCCGCAGAACGTATCCAAAATTAATCAGAGGTTCCTTAGCAGGTTGATTTGTGACTAAATAAAGCGTCAATCTCATTTACTCTAGAATGCCATGGATTACCCACTGCCAATCAGCTTCTCACGGTCAGTAATCGAAAAGATACCGCGGCCGATACTGACTGTTGGCCTGGGCACGCTGATTATTCTGCTGGGACTATACAGCGTAACAGAATCGATCTACCCAACCGGAATGTTAATAGGATTCCAGGACCCTCTGGAGGCAACCGGCCTGTTTTTGCTGTTCAGTTTTCTGCCCGCCTACCTGCTGGGCGGGTTGATAGCTCAGGTTCGCGCCACGCCCGGGATTGTCTCCGCATTGTCTGCCATTCTCGCGGTCGAACATCACCCGACTCTGCTACAGATGGATCGGGTCAAATACTGGCAACTGGGAATGCTGGTGGGATTGATCAATGCCATGGCGGCCAATATTCCCTGGAGCGCGCTGGTACTTGACCCGGGAACTCCCGGCTTCATCTTCAGCCTGACCCTGGTTTTCGCCCAGTGCTTCACCTGGAGTGTCGTGGGCCTGGTGCTGGCCGCCGGCCTGCATAATGCTTTTGTTCTCTATCGGGTTGGTCAACTGGTTGACATCGATATCTTTAATCTGGATACCCTCAACCCTTTCGGGCAATCGGGTCTGCGCAGCATGCTCATCATCGTGGGCGCGCTTGCCCTGATGCCACTACAGGCAATCGATCAGGAATTCCGCTGGGTTAACTACCAGAACGGTATCCTGGTGGGAGTGCCAGCCATCTTTTTACTTATGCTGGTGCCCAACTGGTCAGTTCACAAGCGGATCCGTGCAGAGAAACAGCAGGAACTTGAGAAACTGGACGCTGCAATTTACGCCACACCGAGAACGCTGGGAGACGAATCACTAAATCGCCTGAATGCCTTACTACAGCGTCGCCACCTGGTTGCCCACTTACGAAACTGGCCAATGGACTTTTCGCTGGTAGCCAGGGTGGTTTTCTATGTATTGATCCCTCCGCTGGCCTGGTCCGGCGCCGCCCTGGTTGAGCTGGGGCTCGATTCCTACCTGGCCGGCTAGCCGTCCATCCCCCATTCATGCCAGGTCTTCAAAGACCGATATAAGCCCTAGGCAGGTTTAACTGGCCATTCGCGGGCTTGCGGCCTCGCTATTGCCATCCGAAACCAAATATCTCTAAGGAGCGCACAACCATGTTTAGAAAATTAGTACTGATTTGCGGCCTGTTATCGCTGTCCAATATAGCTGTCGGCCAGTGGATTGCCGGGATCGGCTATTTCGACCTGACTGCTGATATTGACGGCTACGAAGTCTCGCCGGACGTTTACGGATTCAACCTGGGTTACCAGATAGAAACAGGATTGCCGGATTTTACGATCGTACCTGGCATGAGCCTGTATATGGACGCAGATGACGATTTTGTTGATGTAACCAGCCCTGGTCCGGCGCGGGTGAGAGTTGAAACCAATTTCGGCATGGGTTTTAATGTACGGTTTCAATGGGACGGCGATTCCGGCCTGTATTTCTATCTTGCTCCCAGCCTTTCACGTTTCGATATCGATGGACGTGAGCCAATCATTGTCAACGACGTAGTAATTGGCACCGCCAAGATCAACGATGACGACTGGTATGCTGGCGGAGGATTGGGAGTCGGCTACAATGCAACAGATCGGATCAGTTTCGAATTCTCTTTCGAAGAATATGGCGATGCTGACATTCTCGGACTGAACTTCCGCTACGCGTTCTAGGTATTTCTCACATACCCCATCGTGGCCGGGACTTCGCTGCCAACGGCACAAATTTGCTGCGGAGCTCGAGCAGTTTTAACATTCCGAAAGACTGCCTCTTTTACCAATACTCTACCAATTGAATCACGGTGATATGATTTCCCTGGCCGGCCGCATTTCCACGTTTCTTGATAAGTCCACATAGAAGGGCAATCTGTTCTCTTGCACGCGCTTCTAGTTCACAAGCCTGTCACTTTGCAACTCAAAGTACTTGACATTCCTTTGGCAAACGTCGAACCTCTCGCTTCATGGAAAACCCTGACAGCAAACGAACTGCAGCATCTGTTGCACCTGCTGCGTTACACGAAAGGGCAGAGCAGAACCTGCGATACATCAGGGAGCTGATGGAAAACTCTTCATCATTTACCGGTGTTTCAGGTCTTGGGTATATGCTGGCCGGGCTTTCGGCGTTTCTGGCTACGTGGATCGCCATGCAGCAGGACACCGCTTTTGCCTGGTTACTGGTTTGGATGGCTGAATCGATGGTGGCCAGTGTGCTGGCATTTGGTTTTACTATCAGCAAAGCCCATAGCCAGGGAGAATCTCTCAGGTCAACTACCGGCAAGAAAGTGCTGTTCGCCTTTTTGCCACCCATGACAGTTGGCGCAGTGCTGACCATTTTCATGTTGCAGCTGAACGCCATCGAAATTTTACCAGGTATCTGGCTATGCGTTTATGGCGCTGCCGTTATGACCGCCGGTGCTTACTCGGTTGCAGTTCTTCCCTTGATGGGTGGGTTGTTCATAGCCCTGGGAACGGTCGTACTGTTCATCAATTCACCTGGCCCTGAGATGCTTTACTTTGGCAATCTGTGGCTTGGTGCAGGCATGGGCGGCCTGCATCTGATATTCGGTTATATTATCTGGAAGGACTATGGCGGTTAGATCTCAACGTACAGTAAAAAAAGACAACCACGGGACTGCTGCCAGTACCCCCAGGCTGGTAGGTAGTGACCACGGCAAGGCCCTGGATCGGCTGATTCATGAAAAAACCAGGCTGGCTATCGTCAGCGCGCTGGCGGCCAATAAATTTCTCACCTTTAACGATTTGAAGTCTCTGTTGGATATTTCTGACGGCAATCTGAGCGCGCATGCCCGAAAGCTTGAAGAGGCCGGGTACATAAAGTGTAGAAAGGACTTCGATGGCCGCATGCCTCGTACCAGATATTCATTGTCAGCGGCCGGACGCAAGGCATTGAAAAACTATATCGGGCATATGGAAGCATTGATCAAAGTCATGAAAGAACAGTGACGTAAAATATTTTTTGCCATTATACTTTGCAATATAAAGTACTCTATGTGTTGGGGAAGAGAGTACGCACAAACTATTCAGGTATTGGATATTCGACCACAAAGGAACATGTAATCTGCAAAAAGGAGAAGCAAAATGGAGACTAAGCTGAAATCGGGCAACGAACCGTTAACGCTTAACACAACGTCCTGGATTCTGATACTGGGATCGGCATTGGGATTTCTTGCCGATCAGCTGATTGGAAGCGTCGGTCCCGTTGGATTGGGTTTTTTTGTCTGGACCCTCCTGTTCGCACTGGTCTTTTGCTGGCTGATGAAAAATTCTCATGGCGCGATATCACCAACTGTTTTCATCTGGTCAACGGTTGCGATCATGGCAGCGACCATGATGTTGTTCAGAAATGTCCCTATCATCCTTCTAGGGTTACTATTGGTCATGGCTGCATGTATGGCCATGATTCTCCTTCATCTTGGTAGCCGGTCTCTAATGGAGACGGAACTGGCAGAACACCTCAGGGCACTTGTTATCGTGCCCTTTCAAAGTTTGCTGGGTTGCTGGTCGTTGCTGGGAAGCATCAATGTCGGAGCAGGGCTGAAGCATCCTGGATTGTGGTCCGGTCTGCGTGGTGCCCTGCTGGCCTTGCCGCTGTTGCTGCTGTTCGTTGGCCTGTTCTCTTCCGCCGACGCATCTTTTGACCGTCTCGCAGACAGGATTTTCAGCCTGTTCTCTGCAGACACAATGCGACACCTGACTCTCACGTTGCTGTTTGCCTGGCTGTCTACTGGATTGTTAGCCAGCGTGAGAGGCAACCGGTACTTTACAGATCCTCGACTCTCTACTCCCCTGCCTTCCCTGAAGCTTGCCACTGCCGATACCGCCGTGCTGATGGGATCACTGGCCGCTCTCTTCCTGGTTTTCGTTTTTCTGCAACTGGGCTATCTATTTGGAGGACGAGAGACTATCGAGGCTACCAGTGGGCTCACTCTGGCTCTGTACGCCCGTCGCGGTTTCTTTGAACTACTGGCGGTGGCAGGGCTCACTCTTCTCCTATTGATTGTCATAGCAGGTTCTGGCTGCAATACGCGGATTTTCCGCCCTCTTGCCGGAGTACTGGCAGGTTGCGTGCTGATCATCCAGGCATCGGCGGTACAACGCCTGTTGCTCTATATCGACGAGTTCGGTCTCACCATCGACCGACTCACTGCCCTGGCGGTTCTGGCGTGGATTGCCTTCGGCATACTGCTGTTTGCCGCTACCTTACTCAGAGGACAAATCAGAGCGTTCGCGGCCGGCATGACGATCAGCGGCGTTACCCTGTTATTCCTGCTGGCACTTGCGAATCCCGGCGCGCTGATTACAAGAGTGAATATCGAACGGATAGCTGAAAACCATCGAACCCTGGACATTCAGCATCTGCTCGATATAGGCAGTGATGCGGTACCCGCATTGATCGATAACCTGAAGAGGTTACCTGTTCCCCAGCGCTGCCAACCTGTGGTTTACCTCTATTCCGCCTGGTACGACAGAAGTGCTGCAACTAACCAGGACCAAAACGATTGGCGTGGCTGGACTTATAGCAGGGCCAGGGCTGCTGACATGATAAGTGACTATGAGGATCAGCTGAAAGAACTGACCAGAACCTGCCTGCCAGGTGGACTGATCATCGACTTTCTTGGTCGACCGCAGTTTGAAGTACTGGTAAACCAAAAAAGGATCAGGGCGACAGATCTATATCGCTGGATTAATGACTCATGACAATTCCAAGACTGCAAAATTTGCTAATATCCGTCGTGGAGTTGAATCTGAAACCAGTGGAATCAGCAAATTTTGCAATTACGGCCTTTAGCCTATGGAAATAATCAACAAACTTGATGTCGCCGCTTTGCATCAGGAATTTAAAGAAACAGGGGCCGTCATTATCAAGGACCTGTTGTGTGAAGACGTCGCCGAAGCGGCCTATGACTGTCTCAAAAACCGTACACCCTGGGAATTTCACTATCGCAAACCTCATAAAGGCGACGTCGGAATAATAAAAAGTGGGGATTACGCCAGCATGTCCGAAAGGGACATTCAGAAGCTGGTTCCTAAAATTGTGAAGCTGAAAGACAATGATTTTTCATTTGCTTACTGTCGCTACACAATTCCGAGTATGCTGGAACAAACTCCAGAAGAGCTATTGATCCTGACCCAGATATATCGGTACTTCAATAGCCCCGAATACCTGCAAATTCTGGGAGATATAACCGGAAACCACAACGGCAGGGAATTAAGTGCCTGGGCTTCCTGCTACGATAGACATCATCATCTTTCCATTCACATGGACGAAGACATGGGTCAGGGCCGCATCGCTGCCCATGTTCTGGGATTGACGAGAGACTGGAAAAAGGAATGGGGTGGAAACTTCGCATTCTGTAACGCACATGGAAAACCCGTAGATGTCGTTCCGCCAGCTTTCAATCAACTGGTCATGTTCAAAGTGCCACGACTGCACCTGGTATCCCAGGTCAAACCTTACGCCCAAGGCGCCCGATACAGCCTGTTTGGCTGGTACAAAACGAAAAAAGAATACTTCACGGAATAGGTTAGTTCCCATGAATGTCGAACAGGCACTGGCTCAGGCAGCGCAGTTCTTTAACGAGGGTCGGTTTTCAGAAGCCGAACAGATTTACCGTGGCATACTCCAGGAAGATCCTGGCCAGCCTGATGCGCTGCATCGACTGGGTTTGCTGGCCCATCTGGCAGGACAAAGCGAACACGCCATCAATCTCATTCAGACAGCGGTTGCTAATGCGCCCGGTTACTTCAGTGCGCACAATAATCTGGGAAATGTCCACCGGGAACTTGGGCAGCTGGATGAAGCAGCCGCCAGTTATCGACAGGCTCTGGCCGCGAAGCCGGACTATCTGGAAGCCCACAGCAACCTTGGAATAATTCTGCAAATGCAGGGACAACTGGACGAAGCCATTGAATGCTACCGGCAAGCCCTGGCCCTTAACCCGGAATTTGCCGACGCCAATAATAATATGGGGAACGCCCTGACAAATCTGGATCGACTTGATGAGGCGGCGACCTGCTACCGCAATGCAATCAAAAGTGCACCACAATTCGCCGAGGCACATTTCAATCTGGGAACGATTCTAAAGAACCAGGGAAAACTGGACGAGGCGATTGAATGTTTCAAACAGGCTCTGGAAATCAATCCCGAACTCGCCGAAGCGCATAACACTCTGGGTACCACGCAGCAGAAAATGGGCAATCTGGAAGAGGCTGTTCAATGTTACCAGGACGCACTCACTGCTCGCCCGGAATTCGCGGTTGCCTATAGCAACCTGGGAAACGTACTGGAGCAGCTGGGCAGGCTGGAAGAGGCTGTCGCCAGTTATCGTAAGGCTCTGGAGATACAGCCAGACTACCCGGAGGCAGCGGGCTCACTGGGGTCCGTTTTATTGTCGCTGGGTGAACTGGAAGAAGGACTGGCAATGGAACAGATAGGCTTTGGCGTCGTGAGCTTCGACCTCGAGAATGGCGTCTCAATCCACTAGGCAGGCAGGCAATGAAACGTATTGAAATTGAAACATCGCAACCGATTCCTCACTTCATAGGAAGCTGGTTCATCGAACCGCTTTCTCTTTGTGATGATCTGATAGCATTTTTCGAGAACCATCAGGAAAATCAGACCCAGGGACAGATGGCTGGCGGAGTCAACCTGGAATCAAAAAATTCTATCGACATGGCCATCCGTCCCAGAGAATTAGAACAAACGGACCATAAACCGATACGTGACTATCTTGATGCGCTGTTTGCCTGCCACAAGGATTACGTTGAGCAGTGGCCATTCCTGAAGAATGTCATGCCGACAGTCGAAATGGAGTCGTTCAACATCCAGCGCTATGATCCCGGCGGGCATTTTCAAAAAGTACATGCGGAACGTACCACGGTAGGCAATTCACACCGCGTACTGGCATGGATGACCTATCTCAATGACGTGGAAGACGGCGGCTCGACCCACTTTGTCCATCAGGACATCAGCGTGCAGCCGGAGAAAGGCAAGACATTGATCTGGCCCGCCGAATGGACCCATGCCCATAAAGGAAATGTGCTGAATACAGGGAGTAAATACATCATCACCGGTTGGATGCACTTTCCCCCGACACGGACTTGAATCAGACATGGAGCTGGTCAGGGTGGCATGCTTTTATGCGCTTGGGATTGCGCGTCATCAGCGATTTTTTATCCACAACGAACTCAATAAGCTTACGTTCCCAGTTCAAATTCCACTTTGGTAACTGCCGGGCAGAGTGTGGCCACGCCACCCTCCCAGACGGACTGTCAATCCTCCTTGCTCACTCATTTTTTATCGAACAATCCAAGCTGAGGCGGCACCTTCTCCAGCGGCAGCCGGGTTTGTGAATCAGCATCGATCAACAAACGTCGATTCAGTATCCGCCAAGGATAACTAGCCAATACTGGCGACTTGGGCAAAACCGCCAGCGACGAGCACACTGCGCATTGCAGGCCAGACATTATCAGCAAAATGTCGTTGCGCCATAGTGGGCTTACCGCCAGGCAAATTCTCCACGGGCGTTAAAGTGGGGTCATAATATAGCTCAACAGATTTAACAGACTCGGACCCTAATGTAATCAAGCGAACGAGTTCATCAAACAGAAATTTCGCTGGTAGTCGTGGCATTTCAACGAAAGAGGTTTCCCCGGCATGTTCATCGCCTTCTCTCGGTTTTTTCGGTACTAGTATCGGAGTTCGCAGTTCTTTGATTTGGCCTTCCAGTCGCCCGGTGACAGGTGCTGAAGGCTTAAGTGTGCTTAGCAGTGCTGGCGAATTTGCAGCGCAAAAAACATCGAACAATACAACGGCCTTATTGTTGGAAGGCAATAATTGATAGTGGTTCACTAAAACAACAAATAGAGGATCTGGTTGCGCTGAGTGGACACAATACTCGAGTAAGTCAATCTGGGTTTTGCTGCCACTTCTCGCTACACTGGAAAGTGAAATTGGCATCGTCGGCATTCCGTTTCACACACTGATGAACAAGGTTCGCGTACGCATAATACGGAAACCACCATGGCCAGTAAGATCTGGCATACGGCCCAGGCTATAAGACGAGCAAAGAGTATCTCCGAGGCCGAGCATTGTCCAGTTTCGTAAATGGTTAACCGAGTGGCCACCCGGTAGCAGCTGTAATGCTTGAAAATCGACTTTTATATTCATGATGCGATGCAAGATGGCCATCATTCCTTAGTAAATGTCACATAGGCCACTAGCAGGCCGAGAGCAGCCCGACTACGTTATCTGGCAGACTGGAATACCGTGGTGAAATTGTGAATAACAATTGAGCCACTGTAGAAACCACCATGGTAACCAGCTCCACCGAAATTCCAGTTAACTACTGCTTAAGACTTCGCAGCGATGGGTGGTTTGTTTACGATGTAGATGTTGAGAACATCAGTATGATCATCCCCTACCGTGAAATCTACCGCAGCGTGGTAAGGCAACAAGGGGTGAATTGCTGGCTGCAAGGCGTCCGAGCGTATCAACGGCCGCCGCTGAATAGCATTTAAAAAATCGAGCGTGTTTCTTTTTCCGTTTACTAGATAGCCATTACCAGGCTTTGTTTTTCCGAAGGTATTTTATGATAGGATTCGATCGCCTGGTCGGTGGCTATTAGCTCATCTTCCAGGCGTGCTAGTGCCTTGTTCAGGTAGTAAAGGTTCTTGGCTTCCTGATTCTCCAGGTCCATAGACCAATCCTGTGCCAACGTGCGCCAGTAGATCATCTTTCTGAATTCCTGGCTTGCCGCCAGTGCAGCTTCGCTGAAGGCGATGGCGGCCTTAGTGGAAATCGCGGTGCCGAACCCTACGGTGAGATTGGCATTGAAAGCAAGTTCGGTAGGTCCAAAAATAGGGGACTTGATACTGGCGTTGGCACGCCCGCCAACAAATACCTCGGCATTACCGCCCAGTTTCAGCTCGTGGTTTTCTCGGGTCCAGGTAAGGTCTCCTTCGACGTTCAGTTGTGCCCCGATGGCGATAGCTGCCTGGAGCTGGGCACTGAAGCCCATCTCGTCCATCTTGGCCTTGGCATTGCCATTGGCCCACAGGCCGGCTTTCATCGACTCCTCAAGTTTACCGCTTATCGTTCCCCAGTCTTCATCGCGAGCCTCAAAAAAGCAGCTGGTGCTTTGCTGGAAACCCACCATCAGGTCCAACCGTGCTTAACGCTCACCCTCTCTAATGGACATGCCTGAGGTAATCTGGGACTTACACACAGCACTGAATTCGCTGCCAAACTGCTGGGTGTCGCAGACGGATTCATCAACAAAGGCTACTTCTTGGCGGAGTTGCTCAAAAAATCGTGGACCTTCTTGCCAATCCTGTTGCTCTTTCCACACGCGCAATCTGGTTATGGGCCCGTTTACCTGGGAGTGGTAATCTTCCTTGATATCCAGCCATTCGGAGGCCTCCACCTTGTGGGGTGAGCGCGCTCGTGCGGCTTCCAGTTGTTTAGCCTGATCCAGCGGAAACAGTTGGTGGAAAATCCTCTGATATTCGTCTTCTATGATGTTCTGGGCAAAATCTGAATTCGCTACAACAAGATAGTATTCGATACATTTCTTGGTTCTACTCTTGCTGGAATAACGTACCCCTTTGAAACTTTTTATTTTTCCTGAATATAACGTCGCACACTCGATGGATCATTGCTGTTCAGCTTTTGCAATTCCACATCCAACTCCGTTGGTTATCATTAGTTTTGTGGAAAGAATGGTTCAGAAAACTGTAATTGCCCAATTTTTAAACCAAATATATAAGCTCTCTGGTTTTTTAGGATTTCTCTATAATGCACTAGACTAACCAGGTGTACCAGAACTCAGATACACAGGCTGTTAGGTTGCAGTGAATACAACCCCGTCAACCGTCACCATGCCAGGGTCTGTTTTGAGGGCGGTATCTGGAAGTGGAAAAACCATCGTGAAGCCAGTACGTACCCCGGCGGAAAATCAGCAGCCAGGCTCATCCAAGCCCACAACCAACCAGTCTTGCCTTGATAAAAAAGACCGTGAACCCAGGCAGGTTCACGGTCTTTTTCATTACCCGGATGTCGAGAAAGCTTTTAAAAGCTGGCTTCCCAGCGCACTCCAAAAGTTACCGAATCGACCTGCAGATCGTCGTAACCCTGCAGGCTCTGCCAGTCGATAAATCCCGACAGGCCACTCTGGAATTGTGCAGAGACACCAATTCCAAGCAGGAAGTAGTCCTTGTCCGGAGCTTCCGTAGTGATAGTAATGGGCGCAGCGGGAACACTGGGATCATCTGTGAAAGGATCGCTGGCAAACCGGACATTGATGAGCTGTGCGTCGTCTTCCAGTTCACGTACGAAATCCGCGCGGAAATTCGGTCGCAGAACACCCCAAGACGTGCTGTAATTGTATGCCGCTGCCAGACCGGCTGACAGGGTGAGGGATTCGATGCCTTGATCACCATAAAACAGCCCTAATCCGTTAGCACCATTTTCTGCAAAACCGTCGATGTCTACATCGGAATACAAGGCCGTCACGTTGGGAGTGATAACCCAGCCATCGTTCTCGAAATTAATTCCCGACTCGATTCCCAGTGACATCTGATCGCCATCAGTAGAACCTCTGGCTATTTCACTTATCGATAGGCTGGATGTATTGATAATAATATTACGGTCAGAATCGTGATCACTGCGGCCAATGCTGGCAATGGCATCTACATAGACATTGTCAACATTGTAGGACGTGAAGCCGGAAAGGGTATAGCCTTCACTTTCCAGTTCTCCGCCGTTGAAATTGAAGTCCGACTCGCTGGAACCATAACCTATGGCCAGGCCGGCGAACATATTATTGCTGAATCGATAGTCGAAACCTGCGGTGATGCCATAGGTATCAAAATCGAAACCGGTTTCCAGCACCGTGTCGTCCTTGTCGCCGAAGCTGATATTGCCGTTTAAAAACAGGCCCCAGCGGCTATTGAGGCCGGCTTCACCTGCGGCACCGCCGACAATATTTTCCAGCATATCCTGCAGTACGGCAGCTGAGACGTACTTGCCGTCGACGTTAAAGCCGAGTCCGGCAACGCTGACGCCTCGTGAACCTTCGCGAACAGCCCTCAGGCGACCGGCGATGTTGCGCATCTGCAAACCGGAAATATCAACGGAATTGGTTTGCTGGGCCGCTATCTGATCGCCCGTCAGGGCATCAATAGCAACTAGTCGTTCAGAGTCATCGCTTTCGAACAGGATGGCAGAACACACCTCAAACAGGTTTTCCTGAGCGGCGGTTCTGTTCTGAACCCTGCCCAGCTCCGGACAGACAGCCTCTACTCCAGCCGCTGTGGATCTTCGGTTCGGGTCTTCACCGTCATATCCGGGCAGTTCTGTTATCAGCGTATCAGATTTCTGGCCACTCACAGTGATAGCAAAATCTTGCGTATGACTTTCTCCAAAGGAATCGGTGACAGTCAGTTCGATATTATAGTCGATGGGGTCCTCTCCCGGTGCAGGAGAATCTAACTCTATGCTCTGGGCAGGACCAGACAGGGGGCCGGAAATGCCATCACCAGTCCACAAATAGGTAAATGCCTGGGATCCGCCAGTCGCACCGATGTCGCCATCATCGATCTGAATATTCCAGGTCACCGAATCCACACCGTTTAGCTGGATGTTTTGCGGAGGATAGACCTGAGCAAGAATGGATTCCCAATTGCTAGACAATACCGGTAATAGGCAGACCACGGCAGCCAGGAGGCCTTTGAAAATTCTAATGCGAGGATTTGAATTATTATTCATGCTTGGTTTCCGATGCTTGAAAGATTCCACATGGCGCTAATCAGACCGATTATTAGAAAGAAGGTCACGATTACCCAATGCCGTAAAAAACTGGACTCGATCAGCCCCAATACCAACAGGCCGAGTAAGACCGTCGCGAGGCCAATTATAACAGGCCTGAAGCCAGACTCTTCGTAGGTGCGGGAACACTGGTTCAACAGGCGCAAACCCGTCAATGTAACGACCCCGAAACAGAGTAGGCCAAGCATACCGCGTTCGGCCAGCAACTCCAAATACAAATTATGTGGCCAGGGCATATCGCGCCCGTCTATCACCACCCAGTCCGGCAGCGCATCAAAGTCCACATATTCGCGATACAGGAGGAAAAAAGATCCAGGCCCATGACCTACAATCGGCGCATCTAGAAACATGTTTTGGGCAGCAATCCATAACGGGATCCGAGTGCTGACAGTCTGGATCTGCACCAGCTTCTGCAGAAAGGAAAATCCCGTCAGTCCGTCGATCACAATTCCCAACAAAACAGCCCCTGCCAGGTAGGCAAGCCAGAGTGGTCGGCGCTGACCGGATATCAGCAACAGGGCCATCAGCAACAGGGCTAGAATTCCCCCCCGACTCCGATAGATGATTAGACAGGCAAAGACTGCTATCAGGGTCAGTACCAGGAACAGCTGCAAGATTTTATCCAGTTGCGCACGCTCGCTGAGAAACGCCATGACAATTGTCCCACCAAGTGCCAGGATGCCAAGATCATTGGGAACGCCAAATTGCGGAAATCCGGTCAATATCATCCACGCCTCCACAGGACTGTTCCAGTTGACCAGCGCGGTTGCAATGAAAAACAGGGCGATGAGCAGGCAGGCCAGACTGAACGCAAACAGCAGCAGATAGACCTGCATGGCCCGCTGTAGTCGGGAAACCACGATCATCAAGAACAGACCGGCCAGCAGGCTGGTGGATACGTCAAGGGAGTGACCGGTATCTTCAGACAGTATTGTGGATACAGCCGTACAGGCGAGAAAGGCCGCCACACTGCCCCACAGGAGCCAGTTAATTCTCATGGCAGAAGCAGGCCGGGACACTGACAGAACAACCGCTACTGCCAGAACTGCCTGGCCGATTGCCGGGTGCAGGGGCAGGCCCAACAGCAAAACATATGCGCCCAGGCACGCCGGCAGGGGATCAAATCCATTGGGAGCGAGACCGGAACCCCGCGCTAGTGAACTTACCGAGAGCATAGACACCTCGTACCCGGACAGATTGAGTTATCAGGCACACATTCCCTGTAATGAATCAGGCCCAGAGGCTTGTAAAAATCAATGCGCATAATTACTCAGATTCCACTCAAACACTGGCCGAACTGTTGCGCAATCTGACTGCAGACTGACACGTTCGAGCAGCAGTTGTGATCCGACTTGACGCTCATCGACGTGTTTTATAATGGCCATGACAGTTAACTAACCCGCTCTGGGGAAACCACATACTCGCTGTCGCCTATAAGGTGTACCTGGCACGGTATTTTCGAAAGGTGTATTTAACACGAATAAAGGGTATCTCCGAGTCAGAGCATTGTCCAGATTCGTGAATGGCCAACTGGGTGAATATGGTCTTTTTTGTTGCTCCCCTTGTCTCTTCCAAACGGCGTGACCAGAGTATAGTAGTTACTGTCAGGCGCGAACAGCCTAATTGGCTGTTGTACAGAATGAGGGCTGGGAATCCGTTTCGAACAGGTTGAGTAGTAGCCATAGCACCTTCCCTTCCCTTCCCTTCCCTTTTCTTCCCTTTCCATTAGATTACTTGCGAATATTTGACGATTTATTAAACAACCTCAATAACGAAAACGTTTGATTTAAAAACAAGCCCAATCCGGCAATAGCCAATAAAGAGCTTAATCCGAGTAGCCAATGCTTAACGTGTCTCAGCCTATCGAAATTTTCAGGGTTTAGCGAAACAGGTAGAACTCGCCTGATGGTGGGATCCGACAATCGCTGAACAAGGATATCCGCACGAGGGTAGGACATATTCAATCCTGAGATTCCCTGGAAAATCTGGCTGTCACTCGAATCCAAAAATTCGACAATCAGGGATTGGGCTTGCAGGCTCTGAGCCTGACGTTCAGGCAGTGCGACTGTCAGCGAATACCGCGCAAGCGTAGACAATCCAAAAATGATTGCTATAAACCAGAGTAAGGCGAGTGGTTTCATCAATCGTAATCTGACATCCTGTAGCAGTATTAACAGACAAACACCATTGACCCATACGCCGATCCGCAAAATCTCCCAATATCTTTCCGCTGGCGGTACACCCTCGCCACCTCTGAAGTAAGCCATCGCAAAAATCTGAAGCAAAAGAAATATCCCCAATGCAAAATAGTAGCGAGGCAAGTGAGATATGAATGGAGCTCTGACCAAGAACAGGAAAAGCGGCACATAAACAATCACCCCCACCCCAAGGCCAATTCTGAAAGGCCAGCTTAGAGCTGCCAAAAACGAAATGGCAAAGCCTGGAAAGTGCTGTGCTCTAAATGTTTCATCGGAGGTCTCTGTCGAACGAGTTAAGATGATCAGGAGAAATAGCAGACCACAAATGAAAAGATGACATAACAAATTTTGCGAAACAGAACGGTTTCGGATTATCTCAATGAGTAATACAGCCATATATGCAGGAAATACAAACGCACCAGGCGTCATTGAAAGAAACGACAACGTTGCCAACAAGTATCCGATAAAGTGCTTGCCTGAAGTTAACGCCCAAAGTGAACCTACTGCGAAAAGCAGCATATAATAAAACTGCGTTTGGAACGCGACCAGGAGAGACAATGACGAAAAAGGGATAGTAAACAAAACGAGTGCAAAAACTATATCCAGCCTGTCAAACTGGCAGTGGTGTTGTTTCTGCATAAGACCGATAAGAAAGGTTCCGGTCAAAGCGTGTAAGAGCGCATTGACAATCATCTGCAGTTCCGGATCCCAGCCACCGTTCAACATGAACAGGATCAACGCTGTAATACGCGTCACGATAACCCTGTGACCGTTATGAGAAGTTATCAAGCCGTCTAAATTCAGGTTGCCTTCGATATAGGGTTTGTACAGCAATAGCGCTTCTGCGTCCCATTCGTCGAAGAATGGGACGGGTTCCCCGAACAAGCTAACCGTCAATAGCATGGCACCAAAAATGGTGAAGAACGCTGCCACGCTTCCCCAATTGATTAGTTTTAACAGTCCGGACTGTTGCATCGAAGTTTCAACGAATCAGACCAAGGTGGAGGTATCTCCGAAGAGGGACATTGTTCAGTTTCATGAGTGGTGTTCCGCAATCAGAAGAAATGCAATCGGACTCCTCGGTAATTCATCTGTTCTTCAATTCCCTACTAGCCATCTTTCCCATTCTAATATCGCACTGGCGTCTGCCAGGCTGAGTGCTGACCAGCTAATCCATTATGTAGAGAATCCGTCCAAGATATTAAAACTGTGCGAGAAATGAACCAGGTGAGTGGCAATTGGCCACCCTTCTCTAACTATCGCAAAGAACGACCTGTTGATTTGCAACGGATATTGACCCGATAATTGTATTTAATTTTGATTCTTTAAGTCTATCCGAATCACTCGGAACCATTAGTACTTGGCGGTTCAACCTATCAATGCAAATGTGGCTGAAAGTGGATCAATCGAGCATGCAATTCAACACTCTATACCTGTAACTAAATTGAGCACCACAGTTCCATTTGTCGGAACTAGAATGCAAGCTGTTCGATAACCCTTATTTTTCCGATAGCCGAATGCAATTTGCGTCATTGCTTTGATGGTTAGAGATGATTACATCAGTTACAACTAAGGCGGAATACGTACCTGTGTAATCCCCCCATTTTAAACAACAGTTTTTCGTAGAAACTTCATGCTGCTTTCAGCAATTGCCGGGTCAGGATTCCTCCGATACCGGTATGGCGTCGATTGTTACTGTAAATCCATAACAGTTTAGTCGTGATATCTTGAGCCTGAGTGACCGATTCAAACTGATGCAGGTCCAGCCTTTCATGCCTTACCGTTCTGTTAAAGCATTCAATATAGGCAATCTGTGTCGGTTTACCCCGCCACTCTATAGTCTGCTCCAGAAACCTGATGACACGTAATCCTGGAAGTGAAAGATCAACATCAAGCTAAAGACCTTGGCCAAGAGAAGAAATATGCATTACGATCCACAGGAAAAACTATTAGCGCAGATGAGCTGAAGTGTCTCTTAAGCTAGAAGGTGATCTGTCCAACTTTCTTTGACGACGTACAATCGGGTGCAGAGGCTGCTGGTTCTCCAGACGATGGATCCCGCTATTATCATCACTGGGTCGCTGCACTCGAGGGCCTATTGGAAAGAAAGCAAATAACAAAAGCAGAACAACTGGCTGAGCGAAAGGATGACTGGGCCAATGCCTACCGGAATACTCCCCATAGCAGACCGGTGGTATTAAACAAGCCACGTCAACCCTGAGGTATTCAGTCGACTGAACAATGACTATTCGTCGAAAGAATAAGGCAGGCTGAATTGTGACCCGCCTTGCCAAGTGGAGGAAGTCTGTGAAAAATAAACACACCAGAATCGCTGATCGGTCCCTGCTCCTTGTGTTTGCTGTCCTGGCGCCCGCACTCCTGGCCCAGGAGCAGGTTTGGACTTACTGGGGCGGCAGCAAAGCATTTGACCGCTATTCCCCCCTGGAACAGATCGATGCTTCCAATGTGATGAACCTACAGGTGGCCTGGCGGCGACCGGCGCTTGATCCGAGTATTCAGAACGCCTATCCCGAGATCAGGGTGACGGGAAATCTGCGGTCAACACCAATCATCGTGGACGGAGTGTTATATGCCACTGACGCCGTAGGCCTGGCAGAGGCGTTTGATCCGGCAACCGGGGAAACACTGTGGGTGCAACAGCCAGCCATTGCAACTCTGGAAGAAGTCAGAGGACAGAGCACCAGAGGTCTGGAATACTGGACCGATGGTTCTGAAAAGCGTCTGCTGGTGGTGAGAAACAGTTATCTGTATTCACTCGACGCGGAAACTGGAGAACCCACGAGCGGCTTCGGAACTGATGGCCGGTTGAGCCTGGTTCCTGAAGCTGCCAACCTGTTTTCCTTCGTGTCTGGTGGGCCCATTATCGTCAACGATGTCGTGGTTGTTGCAGGGACTATCGACGGTGCCGGCGACAGCGGTGTCAGGTGGCGCGGATTTGCGTCGGAAGATGTGCGTGCTTATGACGTGCGAACCGGCGAACACCTGTGGACTTTTCATGCCGTACCCCGCGAAGGTGAATTCGGGACGGAAACCTGGGGAAATGATTCCTGGCGCGATTCCGGTGACCTGGGCTCCTGGTGTTGCCTGAGTGCTGATGAATCCCTGGGACATGTCTATGTGCCTTTCACAGCACCGACTGCAGCCTATTACGGTGGCCATCGCCCCGGTGACAATCTGTATTCCAATAGCCTGGTCGCCATCGATGTCAGCTCGGGTGAGCGGGTCTGGCATTTTCAAATGGTGCACCATGATGTCTGGGAGTACGACAATGTCGGTCCGCCGGTGCTCGGTGAAATCACCGTAGACGGGCGAACAATCCAGGCTGTCATGCAGGCCAATAAGACTGGCTGGGTGTATGTCTTCGACCGGGTGACCGGTGAGCCGGTATGGCCAATCGACGAGCTGCCGGTGCCTCAATCCAATGTGCCTGGAGAATTGCTGTCTCCGACTCAACCGTTCCCCAGCAAACCGCCTCCTATCGCCACCCAGGGGATCTCTGAAGACGACATCATCGACTTTCCGGAGATCGGACAGATTGCGCGTGCAACGGCTGCCAATTTTGTTATTGGACCTATCTTTACGCCGCCAACGATAGTGAGCAACGAAGCAGGTGGTACCCAGGGTACCCTGACCTTACCCGGTTCCTGGGGTTCAGCAAACTGGAATACCGGAGCCTTCGATCCTGAAACCGGGTTCTACTTCGGTTTCGCCAACGATATTCCGCGGGTATATCGCCTGGAAGCCACTACCCAGGAAGACGCTGAAATGCCGTACTGGAGCCCCAATCGCGAGGCGCCCTATATCGATGGAATTCCCTTGACCAAGCCACCGTGGGGACGAATTACAGCCATAGATATGAATCGAGGGGAACATGTGTGGCAGGTTGCCAATGGAGATGCCCTCAGTGACCATCCGGCATTGGCAGATCTTGACTTACCGATGCTGGGCATCGCCAGCCGTCCTGTGGCACTGGTCACAAAGACATTGTTGTTTATTGGTGATGGCAGCAATGTATTCGGCGGCACCCAACCGAATATGTGGGGGCGCATGTTCCGTGCTTTCGACAAGGCCAGCGGCGAGATTGTCTGGGAGATGGAATTACCTTCGGGCACCACCGGTGGGCCAATGTCCTATATGCACGAGGGCAAACAATACATTGTTGTCGCCATTGGTGCCCTGGGTACTCCGCCTGAATGGATCGCGCTGGCGCTGCCGTGATATCTCAACGCCGATCGAATCTGTTGGATTACGCTGTGATTGGGCGCAAACAAGAATCCAGATAGCGTTTGCCGGAGCGACGATTTTCCCGTTATTCTTCGAAGCTCGGCTTTTTCTAGACCGGTCCGGGCCCGACCGGACCGGTCCATTAACAGTTAACTGGAGTGTTACATGCAACATCCACGCGTTGTTGTTCTTCTGAGCCTGCTGATCTGGCTGCTTCCATTTACTCTGAAAGCGCAGACAGAAAATGAGGGACGCCTGCTTGCACCGGAGGATCTGTTTGCAATCAAGGATGTCGGTAATCCCCAGATAAGTCCCGATGGAGAATGGGTCGCTTACACCGTACGGGAAACCAGTTTTGAGAATGACGAGTCGGAGACCCGACTCTTTATGGTTTCCACCCGCGACGGCACAGTACTGCCAATGACCGGTATAGGCTCGTCTGCCAACCAGCCCCGCTGGAGCCCGGACGGCAAATATCTCTCGTTTGTTGCTTCTCGCAACGACGGTGAAAGTCAGGTCTGGGCACTGGATCGAAGGGGTGGTGAAGCGGTGCAGCTTACTGAGATAGAACAGGGCGTCAGTGGGTACGAATGGGCACCGGACAGCCGGCGGCTGCTGCTGCTCATCAGGGATGCTGAGGTGGAAGTGGAAGAAGGTGAGGATCGACCTCAGCCTTGGGTAATCGATCGACTGCAGTTCAAGCGCGACTATGCAGGTTACCTGAATCGACGTCGGAACCACCTTTTTGTGCAGGATCTTGATAGCAGCGAAGTCATCCAGCTTACTTCTGGTGACTATGACGATTCGCAGCCTGCCTGGAGCCCGGATGGACAGCTGATTGCCTTCGTCAGCAACCGCAGCGAAGAACCGGACGCCAACAGCAATACCGACATATGGGTTGTCTCAGCGAACAGTCCTGATGCCGGTGCCACATTGTTACAGGTAACCACGAATCCTGGGTCCGACACTTCCCCAGCCTGGAGCCCGGATGGCCAGACCATCACCTACACAACGGTGACTGAGCCGGACATTATCTGGTACGCCACCAATCACCTGGCCGTCTCGCCGGCGCGGGGAGGTTCCGCTCGTGTGCTCACGAGTCGCCTGGACCGAAACGTCAGTTCGCCACGATTTTCAGCGGATGGCAGCGAAATACTGTTCGTCCTGGAGGACAGTGCAGAACGCCACCTGGCGTCCATCGATGTCTCCGGTGAAAATTTCCAGCGCCCGATTGCCGGTCAGCAAAGTCTGCGGGGATTTTCCATGAATAATAGCGGGCAAATCGCCGCACTGATCGGATCTGCGTATCAGCCTCCGGAGATTTTCTACCAGGATAGTGGTCAATTACGCCAGCTTACTTATACCAACAAGCCGTTGCTGGATGCCCTGAACCTGGCGGAAATGGAAAATGTGCAGTTTGCCAGTGAGGACGGAACTGAAATAGAAGGGTTCGTATTCAAACCCACGGGGTTCAACGAAAACTTTCGCTACCCTGCATTACTGCGCATTCACGGGGGTCCGGTATCACAGTATGATTTCAATTTTAATTTCGAAGCTCAATTGTTCGCAGCCAACGGCTACGTAGTAGTGATGACAAATCCCCGTGGCTCGTCAGGATACGGACAGGATTTCTCTCTCGGTATCTGGCAGTCCTGGGGCGTAAAGGATTTCGAAGATGTCATGGCCGGTGTCGACTACGTGGTCGGGCAGGGGTATGCGGATCCTGACCGACTGGGCGTCGGTGGCTGGTCGTACGGGGGTATCCTTACCAATTATGTGATTACCAAGACCGACCGCTTCAGCGGTGCGATTACCGGTGCCAGCGAGGTGCTGTATCGGTCCAACTACGGCCACGATCACTATCAACGCCAATGGGAGGCTGAACTGGGATTGCCCTGGGAAAATGCTGAAGCCTGGGAACGTATTTCTCCGTTTAACGACGTTGCCAGCATCACCACACCCACTCTGGTCATGGGCGGTGAGAAAGACTGGAATGTACCGATTCTCAATTCCGAACAGTTGTACCAGGCGTTAAAGCGGCTGGGGCTGGAGACTCAATTAGTGGTCTATCCCGGAGAATTTCATGGTATTCGAACACCGACCTTTCAATTGGACCGCCTGGAGCGCTACCTGGACTGGTATGAAAAGTACGTTAAACGACCGAACCAGGTTGACTGAGGTTCCGGTCGTCTTCTACTTGATTGCTCATACTACCTTATTTTGCAAAATATTTATTTGAGTTGACTATGAACAAAAGAATCAAATCCCTGTTGCGTTGTGTCGCAATCCTCACTGCGTTAGTTTTCGGGAATGCTACGTTGGCGCAGGATGATTTCGTCTACTGGCCGAACGCGGATTACGATCCGGCAATACCTACTGTCGAACAAGTTCTCGGCTATCAACCCGGTGAGCGGATAACCTGGCATCGGGACGCGATTCGGTACTTTGAAGCACTGGCTGCAGCGGCGCCGCAACGCATGCGCATTACCGAATACGCAACCAGCTGGCAGGGCAGGGAGCTGATTTACGCGGTACTTTCCTCCGCTGATAACATCGCCAATCTTGATGCAATTAAAAATGGCATGCAGCAGCTGGCCGATCCTGCGATGACCTATGAACAAGAAGCCGAGGCCATTATTGCCGGACAACCAGCTATAACCTGGCTCTCGTATGGCGTTCACGGCAATGAAATTTCCTCAACCGATGCAGCCATGCTGACCGCTTATCACCTTCTGGCGTCACGCGGCGATGACCGCGTACCGGCAATTATGAACGATACCGTTGTTGTTATCGATCCGATGCAGAATCCTGATGGTCGGGATCGCTTTATCCATCAATTTACCACGGCTGAAGGGCTGGTTCCGGACTCCGATCGACTGTCTGCCGAACATGACGAACCTTGGCCGGGAGGACGAACCAACCACTACCTGTTCGATATGAACCGTGACTGGTTCATTCAGTCCCAGCCTGAAACTCAGGGGCGGACCAGTGCCATGCTGGAGTTTTACCCGGTAGCCTACGTGGATGCCCATGAAATGGGCTCGGACGGCACCTATTTCTTCGCACCGGAAGCGGTTCCGTACAACCCTAACCTTGCAGTCGATCAGAAGGAGAGCCTGCAGTTATTCGGTCGTAACAACGCCCGCTATTTCGACCAGTTCGGCTTCGACTATTTTACCCGCGAAGTGTATGACGCTTTCTACCCTGGATATGGTGCCAGCTGGCCCTCTTATTTCGGCAGCATCGCCATGACCTACGAGCAGGCATCAACCCGAGGTCTGGTATTTCGCCAATACGACGGCAATGATCTTTATTACCGGGACACCGTACGCAATCATCTAGTCACTTCGTTAGCCACTGCTGAAACCGTACAAATAAATCGCGAAAAGTTTCTTACCGATTTTTACAACTATCGCGTAACAGCGATTGAAGAAGGTGAGTCCGAAGAGGTTCGTGCTTACATCATTCCCGTCCAGCGGGATCAGGCAGCTGCCAACAAGCTGGCAGGCCTGTTGAGTCGACAGGATGTCAATGTATTACGTGCCGGCAGTGAGTTTAATGCTTGTGGGGAATCCTATGAGGCTGGTGCATATGTGATTCGCACCGACCAGCCGGCGAAACGTTTCATCAGGAGCCTGCTGGACCAGGAAGTTCCCATGGAAGAAGATTTTCTGGCGGAGCAGGAACGACGCCGGGCAGAAAACCTGCCGGACGAGATTTATGACGTTACTGCCTGGTCACTGCCGCTGATGTTCAATATCGAGGCGCACAGCTGTAATCGTGTTCCTGCGGGTGATTTCGAGCTTGCCGGCACTGACCTGGTTCAACCCGGTACTGTCAGTGACGGGGAGGCATCAGTTGCCTACATTGTTCCCTGGGGTGAAGCCACTGCGGTTCGTTTTCTGGCTCAGGCGCTGCGTAGCGGATTGATGGTAAAAAGTAATGACAAGGATTTTGTCAATGTTGGTAATCCTTATCCAGCAGGCAGCCTGATTCTTGATGTGGCAGACAATCCTGAAAATCTGTTTGAGATCGTCAGCGAACTGGCAGAAGAAACCGGTGCCAGCGTGGTGACAGTCAATGACAGCTGGGTAACCGATGGCCCCAGCTTTGGCAGTGCCAACGTGGTCCGATTCAATGCCCCGAAAGTAGCCATGGCCTGGGATCGACCCACTACTGCCTACAGTGCCGGAAATACTCGCTTTGTTATTGAACGTCAGTTTGATTATCCGGTAACACCCATTCGCGTGAACCGTTTGCGCAATGCCAATCTGAGCCGCTATCAGGTGCTGATTCTGCCACTGATGAGCGGCAGTGGTTACGAAGAAGCGCTGGGCGAAGGGGGAATTCAGAACATCAAGGACTGGGTACAGGACGGTGGCGTGTTGATAGGGCTTGGTAATGCGACGCGCTTTCTCGCCGACCCGGATGTGGATTTGCTTGCAGTGCGTCGCGAACGGGCAGTGGTTGAGCTGGAAGAAGTACCGGAAGATGATGAAAATGACGAGGAAAGCACCGTGGAAGGTCAGTACCTGACCAGTCCCGAACAGTACCAGGAACAAACTGTTGCTCTGGAAGACGACCCGGATGCGGTGGCAGGTGTACTGGTACGGGCCGATGTGCACGAGGAACACTGGCTGAGCGCCGGCGTCGCCCCGGTACTGAATGTGCTGGTGCGGGGAACCGACATATACACACCTATCAGGATTGATGATGGCGTCAATGTGGCGCGTTTTCAGGGTCCTGATGAGCTGCTGGCAAGCGGTTATATCTGGGATGAGAACCGCAGGCAACTGGCGTATAAGCCTTTTGTGATTCAGCAATCCAGAGGGGCCGGTCAGGTTATCGCATTCACCCAGGATCCGACCGTACGTGCCTACCTGGATGGATTGAATGTCATCCTGATGAATGCCATATTCCGTGGTGCGGCCCATGCCAGGCCACCGCGATAGTCGGGTGGTTTATTGATTTATTTACTTGATGATACGGAATAATAAGAAGGGGCCAAGTAGGAGCATTCTAACAAATACTTGTACTACAGAGATTGATTTGGACGGAATAATAGTGGTTCATAAGAGAGAAGGGTCTGAGTAGATACGATCGAATTTTTGCTCTGACCCATTTTCCGTTTATCGCGCTATCTGTAACCCGGACGATTCTCAACGCCTAGTTCAGCCCGGAATTTGTTCTTTGTGAACTTCACGTAACTATAGGGCGTGATGCCGACCGTCGAGCAGCTCCACGAACTGCTGCTGTGCATCAGCCAGCGGGTGGCCCGCTTCCTGGAACGGCGGGGTATTCTTGAGCGGGACGAGGACAACAGCTACCTCACCCTGGACGACCTGGAGGAAGATCCGCTACAGGACATCCACAGCCACGCGGTCACCTACCGGCAAGGTGCGCTACGAGCTGAAGACGCCATTTCGCAACGGCACTACCCATGTGATCTTAGAGCCATTGGACTTCATTGCGAGGCTGGCCGCTCTGGTGCCTAAGTCCAGGGTCAACCTGACAAGGTTTCATGGTGTCTTTGCACCTAACAGCAAACAACGGGCAATGATCACACCAGCAGGGCGAGGCAAGGGTAGCATCAAGAACAAAGACCGCCCCACCCGGAAGATAAAACACCTGCCGAACGCCATGCCGCCATGACCGGTTTTTGCTCCTGCAAAACCGGCATACATGCCATCCATGGCAATAACCTGGGCCCAGCGGCTGAAACGGGTGTTCCAGATCGACATCGAAACCTGCGAGAAGTGCAACGGCCCTGTCAGGATCGTCGCCTGCGTGGAAGATCCGGCTGTTATCCGGCAGATTCTGGAGCATTTGCGAAAGAAGGAGTCCGAAGATTCCCAGGCTCAGCTACCGCCCGAGCGCGCCCCGCCGCAGATCAAGCTGTTTGACGAAGTCTGACTCACTCAACAACACAGATAAAAAGGAATATTACAACCTGCCAGGGGTGAGGCAAGCGCATTCGAAAGCGTCAGCTATAGCCTGATTGCTGATGGAAAGCGGCTAATTTCTCAAAGACTCTGACTGACCTCTGACTGACTTTGGGCTAATTGTGGATCTCACTGAGCCGCCTACTCAACAAACTGGACAACAGCCTACTTTGGAGATGCGTTTTGTTCTACCTATAAGCAGCATCTGACGTCGATCGATCGATAGTCGCTAGTAACATTCTTGGCACAACGGATCGCCAGCAGCAAGGGCGGATTGAATCCGGCCCTCAAGTATTCCTCCAGCGTGGGGGCAGCGAAGCGCACATAGGTTGGGAGCAAATAGGGCGACTTCGCAAAAAGCACATTTTTGTATAGGTGATGAGAGAATTCTAGGGGATTCTCATTTTGTTGAGCGCGTATTAAAAGCTGATGAGATCGCAATTGAGTTCGAGTCGAAACTCAACCGAGATGGATGGAGCCTGGACAAGTTAATCGGCCGTGTTTGCGAGCGTTGCAGAATTAAGCCATCGAGACTGCTTGATAGGTCCCGGATGGGCTCAGTTTCTGAGGCTAAGGCCGTAGCCTGCTTTCTGGGTGTTGAAAAGCTGGGATTGAAATCCAGTGAAATCGCCGCTCGATTGAGAATCAATCAGCCGGCTGTTTCGAAATGGATTTCTAAAGGTAGAGAAATCGATCCGGATGCTAGTTGCTCTGACATATTTAGTTAAGTTATAAAGTTATTAGTGTCCCTTACTTTTCACTTACTTTTCAGGCAGACCGACCTTCTCGACAACGCTAGCCAGTGGCAATCACCCGACTTGCATACTGATGTATATTCTTTTGTGGAACAAAGGCCGCCGCTACAACTTGAACCTTCTTGGCGTAATTTGGTTTGGGCCCGATCGGGTATTCCACCTCAAAGTGAAAATTGTCGGTACCTGTTCCCTGTTTTCGGAAGACGAACACAAAGCCTGCCTGGAAGTGTCGAACGCCTTTCTCAATGACGTATTGAGATCCCGGTATCGGCATCCAGGTTATGCCATCGGTTGTGTATTCGTAGACCTGATCCGCAATTAAAGAACCAGCAATCAAGGGCTGGCTTGTCAGGATAGACGGATTCGCTATGGAATGGTCGTCCTTACAAGCTCCAATATTGGCGCCTGCATTCGTTGTTGCTCCTTGGGTGTAGGACATTTGCAGTCCGGCATTGACTATGGGGTCAAACGGAGGTGCGGTGGGGTTTGACCGAAAATCAACCTTTTCGCGTGTTCCCACGTTCGTCAATGATTGCATATTTCCATTGCTGCTTTTCCATGTTAACTCGTGTACATGGTAGAACCTCGCTGGATAATTCTGTACGCCATCAATGTTTCCTTCCAGTACTCTGAATTCTTTAAACGCCATTTTTGGATCAACTGGAGTGGCGTCAGCCAATTTGGGAACAAACTGCTTCAAGTAGTTGGCCGCCGCGGCGTACTTTAGCTGCTTTGCATGAGGAACGGCGCCCCACAGGGGCTGCAGTTGCTGAAGCGAGCCCGCGTTGACTGTGAATCCAGGAGTTGCAAGCTGGTTCTCTAACGGTGCCATTGAGCTGGTCTTGATCTTGGAATAGCGGGGATTTGCAGCAGTCAGGTGCTGCCGAAATGTTCCGATGCTGAACGGCATGTCAGTTCCTCTCGGTGAATTTGCCTGTTTGAAGGCTTGCCTTATTTCAAATGGAAGCAATGCCCCGAAATACAATACCTATTCTCATGGAATCAGGTGATAAGGCAGACCTATACAATACAACGTTGGTGGCTGTGCCAAACTTCGACTTATAGGACGAATTAAAGGTATCTCCGGGACCCTGGATTGTCCAGTGTTTTAAAAATTTGAAGCGGCCGTAGGCATTTAACTAGCCAGAGCCCAAACCCAATCATGCAGCATCTACAGATACATCTTGATTCACAGGTTCATTGCCGTTGGAGAGAGTGAGGCCGAAGAGAATAAACGTAAGGTTGCTATTGAAGATCGGCTGACTATTAATGCTGAAATCATCCAAGCGGTCACTAGCTGGGTTTTAGCCCTTCAAGTCGTGGCAAGGTGATTAAAGCTGGAGGCCAAACATCGCCGACCAATAAGTTTTCGAATAATGGCCCTCGATTTTGAGATAGTAGTTTTCAGAGTTGTAAGCAACTCTTAATTTCACAATAGCTCAACTTGATTTATCCTCGCAGTTGCCTACGGTTTCGCTACTACGATTGCGACGGCATCCTCATAGGTTTATTTTTAATAGTTCGCCCGCATTACCGACAAAATGTACTTACTCGCTTTACGTTACAAAAGCTCGGGGCAGTTTTAATTACGCAGGAACACCTCAGGAAATAGAAAGGCCAAGGCTTTGGATTGAATTAAAATATGAATGGGGAGTAATTCTAAGACGGTTATGTTCCTATGGGTCACATATTGGTCACACAATGGAGTAGCCGAGGTAGAAAAGCGATTTTGTGGCTGCGAGATTGTCCCTTATCTGTCTGTTTTTTTATATATATTGGTCGGGGTGGCGAGATTTGAACTCACGGCCCCTGCCTCCCGAAGACAGTGCTCTACCAGGCTGAGCTACACCCCGTAAGGCGCAAATTATAGTGTCCGCGCAAAGCTTGTAAAGCGCAGAATCCGTCGAAATTGCCCTTTCGCTGGTTGTCCTGGGGGTGCCGGTCGATCAGGGGATCGGCACCGGCAATGGTTCGGGCACCGCATAACCCTTCTGAACTGCCGGCCGTTCAGCGATCTGCAGATACCAGCGCAGCAAATTAGGGTATTTGTGCAAATCCATCTGCTGGTACTCGAAGCGGGAAATCCAGGGCCAGGTTGCGATATCGGCGATCGAATAATCGTTCACCAGGAACTCACGATTAGCCAGGCGCTGGTCCAGAATCGAGTACACATTGCGGGTCTCTTTACTGTAGCGCTCCTCGGCATAGGCGGACTTGCCAGGATTGAACTTCACAAAGTGATGGGTCTGCCCCAACATCGGACCGACCTGCCCCATCTGATACATCAGCCACTGCAGTTCTTCCCAGTAACGGGTTCCGCCATTGCTCATGAACTGACCGGTTTTACTGGCCAGGTACATCAGGATTGCGCCTGATTCCATCAGGCTGATGCCTTCCTGGTGATCGACAATGGCGGGAATCTTGTGATTCGGGGCAATCCTGACGAAATCGTCGCCATGCTGATCGCCACTGCCGATATCAATGGCGATGACTTTGTAGGGCAGCCCGGTTTCCTCCAGCATGATGGAAACCTTGCGCCCGTTGGGGGTGCTCCAGGTGTAGAGATCTATCAGCATCTTCGTATACTCTGAGCCAATTCCAAACAGTGTGAGGCCCGGTTGATATCATAGGCCCCGGAAACTGTGCAAGCACTGAGAATTGCAGGTAGTGTCCCTTGTTGAAATTCCACTAAACATGATTAGGGCTGCTTGGGAATTGTTAGGCTGAGGACGTGTGAGGCAGGACGCCGAACACGAGTGTACATGGATGTACGTCTCTACGATCCGAAGACTAACAATTTCCAAGCAGCCCGTCTTGCACAGGCCTGTAACTCAAAATGAGACACTACCGGATTGCCAGCGGGGCTTTATATTCCCGGCATTTTGCTAAATAATCAGGGGTTCCCTAGTAAAAATGAGAATAACAATCAGGAGGAAAGTCAGATGTCAGCTACCAGGAACTTGGCTGTTTTTGTTTGCGGGTTGCTATTGGCCACTTCGGGTGCCGTGGCTCAATATGGTGCTACAGACGGTGGCTGGCAGGCCTACGGGGCTGATACCGGCAGCACCAAGTACACGCCTCTGGACCAGATTGATGCCGGCAATGTGAACGATCTGCGGGTAGTCTGGCGCCGTCCGGCTCTTGATCAGTACTTTTACTCCCTGAATCCGCAACAGCGGGTTACACCAAACTACATTTCGGCACCTGTCATTGTCGATGGTGTGGGTTATATCCCCAACAGTGTTGGCCTGGTGGAGGCCTTCGACCCGGGCACGGGAGAAACCCTCTGGGTTCAGCAGCCTGTCGGTGGGGCTGAAGACCTGCGTGGCACCGCTACCCGCGGTGTGGCCTACTGGAACGACGGTGGCAACGGTCGCATTCTGGTGCAGCGTAACACCCATCTATACGCTCTGAATGCTGCAACCGGGCAGCCTGTGAGCAGTTTCGGCGACGGCGGCCGGGTCAACCTGCAGGTGGATGTGCCTGAAGCGGAGCGCTTCCGCTGGGGCGGCGTTCCCATGGTGATCGGCGATGTGGTGGTCATCGGCCAGTCGATGTCGGACACGTTTTCCGACCGGGAGGCCCTGCGGGGCGACGTCCGCGCCTATGATGTCCGCAGTGGCGAGCTGCGTTGGATCTATCATGTTATTCCCCAGCAAGGCGAATTCGGTACTGCCACCTGGCAGGACCGCTCCTGGTCCTATACCGGCCATGCCCCGGTCTGGTCATTGTTCAGCGGTGATCCGGAACTGGGTCTGGTGTACATGCCCATTTCTTCCGGCACCAATGACATGTACGGTGGCCACCGCATAGGGGATAACCTCTTCACGCAAACCCTGGTTGCCGTCAATGCAGCAACCGGTGAACGAGTCTGGCACTACCAGACTGTCCACCACGGACTATGGGATTATGACCTGCCGGCAGCGCCTATCCTGATGGACATCAATGTAGCCGGCCGCGATATTCCGGCATTGGCACAAATTACCAAGCAGGGTTTTGTCTTTACCCTTGATCGACGCACTGGCGAACCGGTCTGGGAAATCGAGGAGCGACAGGTTCCCCAATCGAATGTTCCGGGCGAGGTCACTTCCCCCACTCAGCCGTTTCCAACTTTACCGGCACCCTTTGAGCGGCAGGGCGCCACGATCGATAACCTGATCGACTTTACTCCCGAGTTACGGGCCGAGGCGCTGGAAATTGCCCGCAACTATGTCACTGGACCGCTATTCACCCCACCTTCAATACGAGGTGATAATCCTGGTGATACTCAGGGCACGATTCAGCTACCCGGCTCCCAGGGAGGCGCTGACGTTCAGGGTGCCTCTTTTGATCCGGAAACAGGCTACCTGTACATCCCGTCCATCACTTCGCCATTCGTTGCCGATATTCTGCCTGGCGATCCTGACTCAACCGACCTGCGTTACGTGAAAGGTACACGACGCTGGATTGGTGGACCGCAGGGACTGCCATTGTTCAAACCCCCGTATGGTCGAATTACCGCGATCAATATGAACACCGGCGAGCATGTGTGGATGGTGCCGAACGGCGACGGACCCAGGAATCACCCTGCGATAGCTCACCTCAAGCTGGGCAAACTGGGCTTGCCAGGACGACCCTCTCCGCTTTTGACCAGGACCCTGTTGTTCGTCGGCGAAGGACGCACCAACCTCAACCGGGATTCGCGCATTCCACCAGGCATGCCAATTGAGATTGCTACCAACAGCGGCGGGCCCATGTTTCGCGCCTACGATAAAGAGTCAGGTGGCATTTTCTGGGAAGTGGAACTGGAAGCCGGCACTTCCGGCGCACCAATCAGCTACATGCATGAAGGTAAACAGTACGTGGTCGTTGCAATTGGTGACAGCCAGCATACTGCTGAGCTGGTAGCCTTCGCGCTGCCGGACTGACAGCCTGATTACAGGAAAACCACATGGACCCTATGACTATATTTTTACCGGTCAGTGCCATGGCCATGCTGACGTTCATGGTGCTGCTGCTGATCCCCTACAAGCGGGTCAAGGCGCGTCTGGCCAACCAGGTAAGCAACGAAGATTTCAGCTACGGGGAGTCGCAGCGCGTACCCGGCAGTGTGGCGTTACCCAACCGCAATATGATGAACCTGCTGGAGATTCCGGTTCTTTTTTACGTGCTGTGTATCATCCTGTTTATTACGGGTAATGTAACGCCATTCTTTGTCAATTCGGCCTGGATCTATTTTGCTCTGCGACTGGGACACAGTATCGTGCATCTGAGCTACAACCATGTGCTGCACCGGCTGGCATTTTTCGCCAGCAGTAATCTGGTGCTGCTGATCATGTGGATACAGTTTCTCCGGGAGATTCATTAGGTCTTTTGAGCTGAAAAGAGTAATATCAAGTCAAGCCTGAAAATAAAAAGAAGACACTGAAAACGCCGGGCAGCAACTAATAGAACCAGAACAACCAAAAATAACAAAAACAACTAAACAACTAATCAACTAATCAACTAAAAGGAGAGACCCGTGAACAGGTGTGCACCAGCCAGTCTCCCCCTGATGAGATCAGCGGAAGGGCAGCCATGGATCTGAATCGAATCCAGGGCACCAGACACAGCGGCATGATTGCTGTCGCCGTGGCCGTGTTTGTAATGTTCTCCAGCCTGCCATTTCTCTCAAAATCAGGCCCGGTCTTTTCTGCCGAACCGGAATTTGATGCTGATCAGATGCAGCAGATAGTCAATTCCTACTGCCTGTCCTGTCACAATGATGCCCTGGCCACAGCTGACTTTTCACTGCAGGGAATCGATTTTGCCAACGCCGGCGATCATGCCGAAGCTCTGGAAAAGGTGGTCAAAAAGCTGCGGGCACATATGATGCCTCCTTCAGACATGCCCAGGCCACCGTTCGAAACCTATGAATTAATGACCAGTTGGTTGGAAACCGAACTCGACACAGCCTGGTTGGCGAACCCGGATCCAGGCAGGATCACGCCCCTGCACCGGATGAATCGCTACGAATACAACAATACTGTCAACCAGTTGCTGGGACTGGATGTCGACGTGATGGACCTGTTGCCCGGCGACCCGACTGCCGACGGCAGCTTTGACAATGTCGCCGCCTCCCTCCCTTTTTCGACCGCCCACATGGAACGATACATGTCGGTGGCGCGCCAGGTTACGCGACTTGCTACGGGTGTTACGCCCATCGGTCCGAGCCTGTCCACCTACGAAGTTCCGCTGTTCATGTCACAGGACTGGCGCCAGAACGAACTGATGCCCTTTGGCTCTCGCGGCGGTCTTGCTGTGACCCACCATTTCCCGGTTGATGGTGACTACCGTCTGCGTATCAGTCTGGAACGAAATTACCAGGACTACATTAAAGGCCTGGGCTGGCCACAGCAACTCGATGTGCGACTGGACGGAACACTGTTACAGCGCTTCACCATCGGCGGCGAGGCGCCGGGCACTCCAGCACCACTGAGCTTCAGTGGCACCGGTGAACCCGGCTCGATCGACTGGGAACAGTATATGCTGGTGGAAGCGGACCAGGACCTTGTCATAGATATCCCTGTCGCCGCCGGTCCACGGTTAATTACCGTGTCCTTTGTGCGTCAGCAACTGGTTCCCGAAGGCGTCCCCCAGCCAGTACAGGGTGGCAGACTGTATGCCAACGACGAAGCGTATCTGGACTATCAGAAAGTACACACACTGGAAATTGGCGGTCCCTATACCATCGATGACAGCCAGGGTGATTCTCCCAGCCGGCAACGAATCTTTTCCTGTTATCCGTCACAGGTCTCCGAGGAGGTGTCCTGCGCTTCCGAGATTTTGTCAGGGCTGGCACGCCAGGCTTATCGCCGACCGATTACTGAAGCAGACAGGGATCTGCTGTTGAGTTTTTACCGCAGCGGTCGAGAGCAGGAAGGCAGTTTCGACGCGGGCATTCAACAGGCGCTGGAATTCATGCTCAGCGATCCGGATTTTCTAATACGCAGTTATGCCCAACCGGCCGATCTGGCTGCTGGCGAGTTGTATCAGATTAATGATCTGGAGCTGGCATCACGACTGTCGTTCTTTCTCTGGAGCAGTGGTCCCGACGCGGAACTATTGCAACTGGCGGAACAGGGAACGCTCTCTGATCCGCAGGTTCTTGAACAACAAATCAGAAGAATGCTGTCTGACCAGCAAGGAGTCGAAACGCTGGTCCAGGACTTCGCCGCCCAGTGGCTCAACCTGCGACGCCTGGATGAAGTACAGATCAACACGGTACTGTATCCCGAATACGATCTCAGTCTGATCGAGGGCTTTCGCCAGGAAACCGAAATGTTCCTGGCAGAAACACTGCAACAGGACGCCAGCATCCTGGAACTGCTGACCGCCGATTACACCTTTGTTAACGAAAGACTGGCCCGCCACTACGAAGTCGAAGACATTTACGGCAGTCGCTTCCGCAAGGTGACGCTACCGGATACTGATAAACGGGGCGGATTGCTTGGGCAGGGCGCACTGCTCACGGTCACTTCTTACCCGGGACGCACCTCACCCGTACTGCGTGGCAAATGGCTGCTGGACAACCTGCTTGGTACACCACCGCCTCCCCCACCTCCAAACGTGCCCATTCTGCCGGATGCAGAAGCAGGCCAGATTCCCAGCTCAATCCGCGAGCGACTGGCCCGGCATCGTGAGGATCCAATTTGTTCAACCTGCCACACGGTAATCGACCCACTGGGCTTTGCGCTGGAGAATTTCGATGTGATTGGCGCCTGGCGCGAATACGACGAGGCTGGCAACGTGGTCGATCCCAATGGTAACTACCCCGGCGGCGTGGAATTCGAAGGATTTGCAGATTTGCGAGACTGGATGGCTGGAAGACCTGACCAGTTTGCTCACACCCTGACAGAGAAGTTGATGACTTACGCACTGGGCCGTCGCGTAGACTACTATGATCAGCCGGTAGTGCGCCGCATTGTCAGGGATATTGCTGAACAGGACTACAGCTGGTCATCGTTAATACTGGCTATTGTAACCAGTGAGCCGTTTCTGATGAGTCAAGCTGCTGAACCAGCTGCAAACACAAACTTAAGTGCTCGAAACTGACCAGCTTCCGGAGTAGAATTCAGACCGATTGATTGGTCAAAAATGCTGGTCCAACCAGGTTGGTGTATATAAAGAGGAGCCATTGGCATGAAAAACAAGTCGCGAAAGGTGAATATCGTCACCGGCAAAACCATTTCACGACGAACCGTGCTGCGCGGTGCCGGTGCAGCACTAGCGTTGCCGGTACTGGATGCAATGACCCCGGCGCTTGCCCAGGGACCTGCCAGCAAGCCGATTCACCGCTTTCAGACGTTCTATGTGCCCAACGGCATGGCGATGGAATACTGGTCACCGACTACTATCGGGCCTGATTTCGAACTGACCCCCATACTCCAGCCGCTCGCTTCCTATCGCGACAAAATGATGATCCTCTCCGGTTTAAAAGCAAACTGGAACCTTGCCCATGCCGGAGCCGGAGGCTCGTTTCTCACCGGTGTAAGGCGAGGCGGTAGAAACGAGGTTGATATTCGGGCCGGTGTGTCAATAGACCAGCTGCTGGCGCGAGTACTTGGCAGTGAAACACAGCTGTCGTCGCTCGAATTATCCATGGATGCACCGGCACTGGCAGGCGCCTGTACGGTCAATCTCAGCTGCGTCTACACTCACACACTCAGCTGGCGTGGCGAGACTGATCCCTTGCCAACCGAACACAATCCGCGTGCGGTATTTGAACGCCTGTTTGGTGACAGCGGCAGCACCTCGAAGAACATTCGCCAGGCGCGCCTGGCACAACAGGCCAGCATCCTGGATGCGGTGCTGGATAAACTGGCAGGACTGGAACGCCAGCTAGGCGCACAGGATCGTCACCTGGTGGAAAGCTATACCGACTCCATCCGTGATGTGGAACGACGAATCCAGAAAGCAGAGGAACAGATCGATCTCGATCTGCCTGAACTAGCTCAACCAGCCGGCGTGCCACCGGTTTTCGAAGACCACCTGGAAATCATGCAGGATCTGCAGGTACTGGCTCTGCAAACCGACCTGACCCGGGTAATCACCTTCATGATCAGTAAAGAGCAAAGCGCCCGGCCTTATCCGCAGATTGGTGTGCCGGATGCTCACCACCCGTTATCGCACCACAACAACAATCCGGAGCTGGTTGAGCGAATGTCGAAGATCAACACCTATCACACACAACTGTTCGCTAATTATCTCGACAAGCTGGCGGCGGTCCCCGAAGGCGATGGGACCCTGCTGGATAATATGACCATTCTTTACGGTTGCGGAATCTCCAACAGCACCAGTCACTCCGGAGTCAATCTGCCAGTAATGCTGGCCGGTGGCGGAGCAGGATGGCTGCCTGGTGGGCAACATATCAAGTATGACAATGAACCGACCATGGCGAACCTGCTGGTAAGTCTGTTGGATAAATTTGACGTGCCAGTGGATTCCATCGGCGCCAGCACCGGACCCCTGCCTGTCTGAAAACCATGAGCAAGCAAAGAAAAATACGCTACCTGACTCTAATTGCTTTCTGCCTGTGTAACAGCAGTGTATTGAGCCAGTCCATGCCACCCCTGGTGGAGGCGGCAAGAACAGCTGACTGGGAAACCGTGACGGCGCTGATAGCCAGTGGTGCTGATTCAGAACAGGCTTTTGGCGACGGCACCACCTCTCTGCACTGGGCCAGTTACCATGACAACGTTTCCATCGCTGAGCTATTACTTACCAATCAGGCGTCGGCTGATGCACGTACCGACCTTGGGGTCACACCGCTCTGGCTGGCAGCGGAAAATGGCAGTACCACAATGACACGGCTGCTGCTTAACGCTGGCGCTGACCCATCACTGGTGCTGTTGTCGGGTGAATCACCACTGATGACTGCGTCCCGCACCGGTAATGCGGAAGTCGTAAGACAATTGCTGGCAGCCGGCGCGAATCCCAACATCGCTGTTACCCGACAACAAACTCCTTTGATGTGGGCAGCGGGGCGAGGTCATGGAGACGTTGTTGCGGCACTTGTGGAATACGGGGCCGATGTGGATGCCCGTACCGAAGTCCGCTCTGAATACGTCAAAACTGAAAAGGAACAGGACAGCCACTCGGCTTACAAAATCTGGATTGAAGAAGGTGGCTACACGCCGTTGATGTTCGCCGCCGGTGCTGGAGACCTGGGATCAGCAAGGGCACTGGTTATCGGCGGCAGTGACGTAAACTCACTTTCCGCTTTTGGTCTTACTCCGGCAATCATGGCCGTGCATGGAGGCAATGCAGAACTGCTGGAGTTCCTGCTGCAACAGGGCGCGGAAGTCAACCCTACTGCCAGCGGTCACACTCCCCTGCATGTTGCCGTACTAAGAGGCAACATCGAAGCGGTGAAAGTTCTGTTAGCCCATGACGCTGACACCGATGCCACCCTTGAGAAACCAACCCCGACCCGTCGACAATCCGCCGATTACCATTTTCACGATTCCCTGCTTGGCGCCACACCCTTATGGCTGGCAGCGCGTTTCAGCGAACCGGCCATCATGCAAGTACTGCTAGACGCCGGGGCTAATCCGCACTTTGTTAACAATGTCAGCTATCCGGCACAACGCATGGGCGATTTTTTTATTGCCGAAGAAGGCAATCATTCGCTGCTGATGGCGGCTGTCGGCATGGGCAATCGCCGTCTTCGACTCAGCTGGGGAACGCCTGAGCGCCGCGCCGGCCAGGTTGGGCGCGATCGTGAAGCTTTAATACTGGAAGCGTGCCAGGTAGCTGTGTTGGCTGGCGTTGATCTGGATCTGGAAAATGCTTCAGGGCAAACTGCGCTGGCCTTTGCCAGGGAACGAAGGTACGACAGGGTGGCCGCCTTTCTGGAACAGGCTGGTGCAATCTGAGCAACCGGACAACCATTTCTTACTGCCCTTTCTAATCGACTAACTCCTGATCTCAATCCAGGCGCTTAGTTGGCGCGGCGCCAGTCCCAGGGGGCGACCGGGTCAGCATTTGACCACAGCCCCAGACCTTCCTCTCGAGCGGCCTGTTCAGCATCCTCAAGATGTTCTTCCGAACCGGCATATTGCTGATACCACCAGCCGTGTCCTTCGGCAACCATAGTCAGGTTGATGTTCTCACCCTGGTGGTAGACCGTGCCCACCAGGCGGCCATAGCTGTCGATATCGACAATATTGACTATTACCGTGCGTCGTTCCAGTTTTCTGGCAAGCGCCCTGGTTGCATCTTTACCATAAGGTTGGTCATACTCAGGCGTATCGATTCCGTGGAGCCTGATGGGAAACTCGTTTCCTGCAACCCGCACCTCCAGACTGTCGCCGTCTACGACTCGGGTCACGCGCCCCACCAACTCGAATCGCGGTTCACCGGGATCGACGAAGCGGTGATCAATCTCGACACCAGTCTTTTCACTTGGCCCTTCCCGAGTCGTTCGCACCGTATCGGAGGGCTGGCTGCGCTCGATAACAAATGGCGCCACTTCGCTATTGCGAGCCATCGACTGCATTTTGAAAATGGCTTCATTGAAAGCTGAAACGGGATCTTTGTACCAGGTTATTTCTCGTTTGTCGTAATACTCATAGGCACTCAATCCCAGTGCCACAATTGCAATGGGAATAAGCAGGTTACGTATGGGATGATGTTTCTTATGGGGCATTTAAATAGTGAGGCTTACACGATAACAACAATCTACTAACCTGTTAGCGGAAGTTAGCCCGTTGTCTTGATACCGTTCTTCAGGTGATTCCCCAATATCGTTGCGAGCCAGGCCATCGGCAGGTAAGCAAACAAAAGGTCCACAACGACAAACCAGGTTGGCGCAGGAATCATTCTCGCTGCGCTGATACCACCAAGCAGAAAAAACAGGCCAATCCCGAACGCCAGCATAAACGAATTTCTAGCTGCCAGCAGGTAGGTCAACGTCGCACCGACCAGCGTCCCAAGGGCATGGGCCAGGAACGGAAAAACAAAATGCTGTGGACCCATCAGGTGCATGGATTGCGCCAGAGAATCCATATCCGTCATATCAACACCGGCCGGCGGTGGCACCAGCACAGGTCCCACAGTGACCAGTGCCATATTCACCAGGCTACCGGTGACCAGCCCAGCGAGCAATGCGCCGGCATTTTTGAGTATGGGATTTTTTGTGACAGGAGACATGAGTACGACCTTGCTGGTGAATTGCTACTATCCCATCCAGAACCCCTTGCGATGAGACACCCCCAGCACCTTCCGGCAGGAGGGGCAAAAATAGATAAAGCGCTTACCGAGCATACTCCTTATCTCTCTGAAATTCACCGTACGAAGCGCTTGCTCGCAATGAGGACAAACCGGATCAACATGATTATTCTCTACTAGCTCCAACATTGCAGCTTCTCCTGGAAAGCTCAATTGCACCCGGACGACTCGTCGACTCCGTATGATTTAGTTATGATTTCTTCAAGCACCTGAAGATCCACATCATCGAGCTTGTTGATATAAAGGCAACCCTTGCTGTGCTTGTGTTTGCCCAGTCGCGACAATGCTTCATCCTTGCCATCGTAGCTCGCAAGGTAAAATGCCAAAGCCTGAGAGCGCGGTGAAAAACCAATCTTACAGATTTCTGCGTCCTTGCCACTTGCCAGTTTGTAGTGGTGTATGCCGAATCCAATAATGCTGGGACCCCACATTCGTGGCTGCTTGCCAGATACCACCTTCATCATTCGCACGAGCGCTTCAGCGTCCTTACGACGTCCTGCATTGCCAACACTGGTCAGAAAATCTTTAACACTGGCCTTGGTCTGGTGGGTTTTTCTTTCAGCCACACTGCTTACCTTACGTGAATGGTTTTCCTCTAGATCCTGACGCCCGGATTGGTCTGGGATCCTGTCGCTGTTAGTCAGGCGATTCCAGCTTCTTAAAATAGATCACATTGTGCCAGGGCTTGAAGCCGGACTTCTCATAACTGAGTCTGGCAGGCCCGTGACCTGGATCGGCTCCCGTACCAATCATGCAGATTTCCATCTGCGCTTCCTTCATCTTAAGCATGGCGAAGTCAATCAGCCTGCTGCTTATCCCCTTGCGTTGAAACACCGGATCAACTGCAATCATATGAATCTCACCGGTTTTTTCGCCAGCATCGAGCTTATAAGCAACAAAACCAGCTATCGTGTCTTTTTTAGAGTCTTCGATAAGTGCTACCCAGACACTTATCCCCTCATCCTGGCACGCTTTCGTTACATCTTTTTTCTGATGAGCCTGCCAGTCAGGATAGTAATAGTCATAAAGTTCAGGATCGAAGTTTTCTTTGACCGACGCAAAAACCGGTTCCCATGCTCGCAATGAGAGCGCAACAATACCTTCCAGGTATTCTGGCTTATAAGGCCGAATCTCTATTTGCATGGGAGGCCCTGCGTGGTTCGAATGAACCAGTCAGATAATTCAAAAAATCACTAACGCCAATCCGAAGGCAAAACCCACCACCGGAAAGACAAATTTCAGTCTACGTTCCCTGTGTATTGTCCTGCCCAGCCAAAATTCACCTCGATGATTCTGAAGCCTGAGGAGAATACTTAACACATAAAAACCCAGGCAACTGCAAAGTGCAACGACCAGTGGGTTGGACCCGGGAAATCTCTCGACATAGGTGAATACCAGGGAAAGTATCAAACCAGAAATCACTGCGATGCCGATCCAGCTCGACTCGCCTTTCCAATCCATACTGTCAGTATTTATGTCATAGCTCATCACTGGCTCCAAGCGTGTTAGTCACATTTCAGTCTATCTGACACTTCAATATAATAATAAACTCTGTCCATGTGGTTGAGTCGGATCAAATTAAAATTCAGTTCTGCTTAGTTGGCTGTAAGCAGCTCTTCCAGCTGCTTCAGTTTTCCGGAAAATCTGGCTCTATCTTCACCGCGCGCATGGCGTCGCGCCAAGCGCAGATTGTCGAATACTGAATCCATGTTCCCAAGCTGCTGATTGACCTTGGCAAGCTGATGATAGAAATAAAACTCATTGTGCTTTCTTTCGATGGCACTCTCCAACTGCGATTTCGCTGAACCAAGATCACCGTCCGCAAATGATTCTTCTGCCAGCGCCGAATGATAATAGGGATTTTGATTCCTGAACGCGGCCACCTCCAGCTCAAGGACAGCCGCCTGGTCCTGCATCCCTTTGTCATTGTAAAGCCGCGCCAGATTACTCTTGGCAGACAGCGCCCCTGCGTCAAGCTGAATAGCCCGTTCAAACGCCTCGATAGCATAATCAGGCTGATCCACTCTGTTATACAGTACTCCCAGATTGTTCCATGCCAGCGCAGAATCCGGGTGGGCGCTTATTGCTGCTTTGCTGTACTGATACGCAACCCCGAGGTCTTCCTGTAGTAGTTTTTCGATACTTTTATTGCTATAGAACAATGACAGCACATGCTGCTCATCGATGATCTGGCGTTTGATGCGGACACTGACTATGGCCGGATTAATATCCGCCACGTATCTGAAACTACGCTTATCTGAATCGTTACTCGAGAGAAACGTTACAAAATTCCCTGGATTTACGTTGTAATAACTTTGGACCGGTGTACCCACTCCGCTACGTAGATCAAGTGTGTCCGAGTTATTCAGGAAACCGGTTACATTAATATGCTGGTTATTGATCCAGCTGCTGTTCTGCTTGTCCCAATAGGGTGGCGCAAACACCAGCTGAAAATCTGCCGGTACATTGACATAGCGTGCAGCCGCCACAAACAGTGCAGAGAACGATAGACAGTTAATCTTTCGATTATTGTTGAGCTCAGTCAGGGAGTAAGTTTCAGTGACATCGAATTCATAGTCATCAAACTTGCGATATACCCAACGCCTGAGCATTCGATAGCGCTCATACTCGTCTTCCAGGGATAGAATCGAATCGTTCAGCTCTTCCTGGTATTGCTCGGGAAGCTGTAGAAAGTCTGGTGCCTGTTCGAGAGCAAATCCAGGTTCCGGAACAGGGAATAAACTATCTACCAACATATTCTGATGGGCTGCAGGCAGGGTAGTTGTTACCTCGTTGAAGGAGCTACAGCCAACCGTAAAGGCTGCTACAAGGACTAACAGTGCGCGGGATGCAAATTGAATTCTTCCAGCCATGTTCAACTCCTCCTGTTTACATAGATTTAATCAGAGATTCCTAAAGGGAAAGGGACTTTCCTTACCCGCTATCAACGTCTGACTCGTTCATATTTCTGCAACTTCCTGGGTGCCGGTTCGTCACCGTGCATATTGCCGGCTGCGTCTACAGTAACAATGAGAATTGAGCAGGTATTAAAGCCGACTTGAAGGACATGGCTTGGTCTCCTCGCTGTTATTTTTCTTGCTCCGAGCATGGCAATTTCCTGCGGGGAAGGCAAGCAATCCAGATGGAATCTTTGTATTCCAACCCTGGCGGAATTCACCAATTATTGGCAATGCTGGCGGGTATTTACCGGCCAAATCTTTTCTGAACACTCGTAACTCATTGTATCTATTGCATATTAATATTTGGCACGAATCTCGCTTTAGATAGTGTACAAGGCAAAAACAATTGGCTAAAAAGGCCATTAGGCGCAATTTCCTGCCATAATTGGTTGACACTGGCGGGACCAAGGAGACCACCATGAAAGTACTGAGTTTTCTGTTCTGGACGTTTCTGTTGCTGATAGCTGCGGCGATTTTGTTGCCAGTCGTCACTGTCGGCTTTGTACTGCTTTGTTCAGCGGGCGTGTTTCTGATCTGGCTACTACCCATCCTGATAATTGCGGCTTCTGACGAAACCAGTCGCGGTGAAAAGTTCTGCTGGATTCTGGCGATTATCTTCCTGTCCTGGTTTGCCTGGATCTTTTACTTCTTCCTGGCTCCTCTGAAGCCGGTTGAACGCGACTATTACTATTATTAACAGGGAACCCCTGGTTCCTTTACTGTTCCTTTACTGTTCCTTTAACTGTTCTTGGCCTGATCCGGGGGTTATCATACGCCCGACTCGTCTACGGGCGGCCCCGGGATCACCTACATGTCTATCATCGAAGTTCGCAATCTGGTCAAGCGTTACCCGCTACCGGAGAACAAATCCGAGCTATTCGAAGCCGTAAGCAATGTTTCTCTGCAGATAGAAGCTGGTGAGATCTACGGTATATTAGGACCCAATGGTGCCGGTAAGACCACTACCCTGGAAATGCTCGAGGGCCTGACAGATATTGACGAAGGTGAAGCCTTTATTGATGGCCTATGCGTCAACACCAGGCCTTTCGATGTCAAAAAGATTATAGGCGTTCAACTCCAGTCTAACGAGTATTTCGACAACCTGTCCCTGTCAGAGCTGATCACCCTGTTCGGATCACTTTACGGGCATGAGATCGACCCGATCGAATTGCTGGGAAGGGTACATCTGACTGAGAAAGCCGAAGCCAAGCCTGCCAATCTGTCCGGTGGTCAAAAACAAAGGTTTTCCATCGCCTGCGCACTGGTAAACGATCCCAAAGTGTTATTCCTGGATGAACCTACCACCGGTCTCGACCCGCAGGCCAAGCGTAACTTGTGGAACCTGGTACAGGAATTAAATCAGACTGGCATGACTATCGTGCTCACCACTCACAACATGGAAGAAGCAGAATCGCTTTGTCAGCGCATTGCCATCATGGATCATGGCAAACTGATCGCCGAAAACTCTCCTCGGCAACTGATACTGGAGCATGCACCCAAGCCTCCAGAAGCGCCTTTACATGGCAGTCTCGAAGACGTCTTTCTGGTGTTGACCGGACATGGGCTGAGGGACTGACGCATGAGACCTGCAGCACTGACCATAGCCCATACGCTCACCAAAATTTTCCTGCGAGATCGTCAGACCATCTTTTTCAGCCTGCTGTTCCCGGTAATCTTCATGGTGGTTTTCGGGTTTGTCGATAACCAGGACCAGGATCCCATATCACTGGGTATTGTAAATAATGCACCTGGCTCTCTTTCCGGGGACTTTATTGAAATTCTGGAGAATAACCCCCTGTTCACCATCATCGAAGGTGATGAGCAGACTTTGCGCGAGTCACTGATCGCCGGTGACACCACGATGGTGTTGGTTCTGCCGGCGGAATTCCAGGAAACCGACAGCAGTGTAGAACTGGGTTTACTGGTAGATGCAGCCCAGGTACAACAACTGGGGCTGATAGTGCCGGTACTGGAGCAGTCATTGCTGGCGGTTGAGAGGCAGCTACGCAACACTGAACCTCTCTTCACTCTGGACATCGAAGATGTACAGGCACGTTCCCAGCGTTATCTGGATTTCCTGATTCCCGGCCTGCTGGCATTCACCCTGATGCAGGTTTCAATCGCCGGCAGCGGCTTCAACATCGTTGAATACCGACGCAAGGGCATCCTCAAGCGCTTGTTTGTCACACCCTTGCAACCCAGAGACTTTATCTCCGGCATCGTTATGTCGCGGATTATTCTTTGCATCATGCAAATCGCCGTGCTGCTGGGCATCGCCGTGTTGTTTCTTGATGTCAGTATCCTGGGCAGCTACCTCAATCTGTTCACTATTATCTTCATGGGTGCAATTATTTTTCTCTGTATCGGTTTTTTGCTGGGCAGCGTGGCGAAAACCCAACAGTCCATACAGGCCATTGGTAACCTGGTGATCTTCCCGCAAATATTCCTATCCGGCATCTTTTATCCGATTGAATCATTGCCGGGAATCATTCAGCCTGTGGCCACGGTATTACCCTTGAGCTTCGTTGCCAATGCATTGCGGGAAATTGCCAACAACGGGGCGGGGCTGTTTGATATCCCCTTCGACATGATCGGCATTACCGTTTGGATGGTGGTCAGCTTTATTGCAGCGACGCGGTTCTTTGTCTGGAAGGAAGTAGCAGCCTAGGTTGGTAGTGACACCAAGACAGGCCATGCCTGTCCATTGCTTTGGTATTGAGAACCCGCTGTTTAGTAGAGAGCTAAACTTCCTTCAAGACTGGTGATAGGCCGAGATACTTCACAAAAGGAATAAAGTCACGATCAAGGAATAGCAGGGGCATTTTATTCTGAATGCAGAACGACGCTATTATTACGTCTGTGGTTTTACGAACCGTAACTCCTTTGTTTCTCAGGATTCGGTAATTAGATGCACATTGCTCCACCGAATCCAGTCCCAACAGGTCATAGTTTGTCAGGGTTTCAAGCCGCTTTTTAGCCACTCGGTAGTCTTTGTCGCTGCGGAATCCCTGTAGAATTTCAAGATAGATTAAGTCTCCAATTGCTACTGTGCCTTCTATAAGTAAATTGTCCAGGCACTCCGTGGCTGGACTGTTGTTCCCATTGAAGTAGCCGATCCAGACACTGGTGTCGACTAAATTCACTTGCCACCTCTCATTTCATCAAGATCCCCCTCCCATTTAAGACGACCTCTTAACTGCCGAATTTTCTGCTGCTCACCAACCCTTATCAGCAACTTAAGTCCTTGTTCCACAACTTCTTTCTTCGTACTATAACCAGTGACTTTTAGCGCTTCGGCCATCAGTTTGTCGTCAATAACAATATTGGTTCTCATGACTCACCTATGTGTATATTTGTCGTTAATATACACACGGTAGCATGAAAGCGGAAATCCCGACAAATCCATCATTAATGGGCCACCTCGCGATGAGCGAATGAAAAACTACTATAGAGAAAGAGCACCCTACTACGACCGCGTTTACGATTATCCCGAACGTGCTGACGACATCGCTTTGCTGAAATCCACCATCCCAGCCAAATTCTTGAATAGCGATGTCCTGGAAGTCGCGGCAGGAACAGGGTATTGGACTCAATACATCGCCAAAACAGCACACAGTGTTCTGGCTACCGATATTGTTCAAGAGCCGCTTGATGAATTATCCAAAAGAAATCTACCAGACACCGTACAAATAAAAATAGTAGACGCTTTTGAGTTAGCAAGTCTGGAACGAAAATTCGACGGTGCGTTCGTTGGCTTGTGGCTTTCACATGTTCCCATCGAGAAAGCGGAGCTGTTTTTCAAGTCCTTACATAGTGTGCTTCGCCCTGGAGCAAAGGTGGTACTGATTGACAACACCAAAGCACAATGCCAAAAACACCCGATAACTCGAACTGATGAAGCTGGAAACACCTACCAGAATCGAAAGTTGGATGACGGTTCAGTCCATGAAGTATTGAAGAATTTTCCCGGCAGGGACGAGCTGGCAGGATACGTGAATTGCGCAGCAACGATATCAGAGTATGTGGAACTGGAACATTTCTGGCTGTTTGAGTATGAATACAATGCCGGGCATCAAGTGGATTGATGACCGGCATTGAATACTGCCTGGAGGCTCAGGGGAAACTCCAGCTGCACCTAGTTGGAAGCGACTCCGCGGTACAGGTCGACCACTCGCTGACTTTGTTCACGGCGCACATAATCCAGCGTGGCCTTTGATATCTGATAATCCTCCGAGCTGCCAGGCGTATTGCGGCAATGCTCCACCACTACAGCATAGAGGAATTTAAATGCATCACGGGGTTGATGCATCTGGTCGAGCGCATCGATCAGGTATTTGCTCTCGACATCTTCATCGAAAATATCTTCCAAAGGCAGGGTTTCACCACCTTCGCCCTGCTGGCAGTTCTTGAAGCGCCAGGAACACAAATCGTAGAGCGTGGTCCCGGTCCACTTTAACGGATTAATGACGTTCTGTTTGTCGAGGCGGGCCTGACGCTTGAACTCCACGTCTTCCGACGCCAGCAGGTGGCTCAGCTCGATCGGCAACAGCATCTTGATACCGATACCTTCCTGCTGCAGGAACTTGTTGTTCATCATCGGCCAGACCAGAGACCTCATTCGCTTGGCGTCGCCGTTTACCAGTACCGGCTCGTCCACTCTATCCAATAGCACCACTATGCTGGAATATCCGAGCTCGTTGATAATGTTGAGAAAGCGCCCGGTAAGATCAAAACGGCTGTCCTGGTCAATCCTGGCCGGAAATAATGGCGCAGCTTTATCCAGCTGCCTGAAGTCCCAGAGCTGCCGAGCCCTGCCACCTTTTTCCCGAACCACGACTCGGACCTCTCTGGCCAGTTGCCGGCCCAGTTGCTTGTTGCCCCAATCCCGCAGCAACCACCAGAAACCCAGCAGGGCGGCCGTACCACCACCTACCATTGTGGCCGCAATCCACAAGACACTGGCCGACGATTGCAGGCTCCAGCCTATGCCCCCAATCAGACCCACCAGTGCAGTTATAAAAAACAGTGAGCCATGGCGGGCGCGATCCAGGCCCGACTTCATGCGTAGAATTCGCAATAATCGATCCCAACGCTCCCCAATGTGCCCATGCTTGGGCTGGTCATAAAGCAAGGCCAGTGCTGCCAGGCTGGTACGCCTCTGCAAATCCATTTTCTTCAGCGTCTTGATTGCTTCCTTGTCGTTAGCACCCAATACATTATCCACCAGGCCTGTTACTGCCAGGGAGAGAATGGCGTCCTGATGATCTGCAAGACGAATAGACTTCATGATTTTCTCGCTATCACTGCTTTTGAGGTAGCGGGAAAGCCGGTCCAACACCGGATTGAGTTCTTCGTAGCTGACTATCCAGGCACGATCAGACTGCCGGCTTTGATTGTAATCATTCAATTTGCGCTGAATCATCAGCCTGATGGCGGTTTTACCGCTGCCTTTCTCACCGAAAACAATGGTAGTTCCCGGATTAGCCGGATCACCATAAATCTTGGTGAAATCAGGATGTGTTATGGCTTCTTTCAGCATGCGGTTATAGACCGCATCATTCAGGGCTTCTTCAGCCTGGAAGGGATGTTCTTTAAGTTTCCAGTGATTAAAAAATTGCTGCAGATCCATGGGGAAAGGTTCCGTCTGATTTAGCTTTAAACTAAGGCCGATAGCTCCGGGTGGTTCTGAGTGAAGGACCGCTGAAGCCGCGGCATTTCCTTAGCGTAATTGCTTTATTAGTATTAGGGGCACTAAAGGTATCGCTGCAATTTCTATTTGTCCAGCCTCCAGGTCAAGTCTGGGGTGGTTTGGGCGAAATTCCAGCAAAAAGCGAACCCTGGAGTCAGATTTCGACTATTTCATGACAATTGTCAAAACGTTACCCGGGTTCCCTCATTGATTAGATCGGACGGAAAAACAATAACCGTATCACCGTCCGACACACCGTCTATAACCTGCGTATAATCGCGTCCGCGTGAACCAATCAATACAGGTCTTAGTTCTGTCTGGCCTTCGACCACGACGAAAGTATTCCAACCGTTGGAGCGTTGAAAAATGGCACTGGTGGGTATCGTTAGAACATCCTGCTCCTGCCAGGTGACAATTGCCACCTCGACCCGATATTCAGCACCCATATTATCCGGAACGTTCAACAACTCAGCGATGACATTAACCCGTTGCTCTTCCACACCAAGCGCTGAAATCTTGGTAAATGCTTCCGGCTCGATGTATTGCACAACAGCGTCAATGGTAAAGTCGCCTCCCCAGCCAGTCACCCGCACCGGGTCTCCAGGCGCTACCCGCACTGCATCCTGAGTCAATAGATCAACGACCAGCTCCAGGCTGTCCCGATTACTGATGGAGAAGATTGGTTCACCGGCCTGGATCACCCGTTCATTTTCTTCGAAGACACGATAAACGGTACCATCGGAAGGTGAGCGCACATCAACTATTTCCGGCTCATCATGTCCTGAACTGCCTGCGCCTATCAAATAAGACCTGGCACTTTCTATTTCTGAGAGAGCAGCCCGGAGATTGGCGCTGGCAGCTTCGACCCTCGATTCGCCAGCATCCACCAGCTGACGGTAGGTTTCCACTTCTTCGGCACTGGCCAGGTTATCAATAAACAGTCGCTCGCGGCGCTCCAACTCCGTGCTATTCCGGTCCCGCGAGCTGCGCGCTTCCTGCAGTGCTGCTTCGGCAGCAGCATGCCTGGCCTCTGCAGTTGTCAGGTTGGCTTCGGCCAGTGCTACCGTGCGCTGATCCTGTGGACTGGGTGCAATGCGAGCAATGACCTGCTGTTGAGAGACTTGAACTCCTTCGTCCAGATCGGTACGCAGCAATCGACCGGCAATGGGCGCGGTCACTACAAATGGCCGATGGGCACGCGTGCGCCCCTGCTCCTCGACGGTTTCAGCGAAGGCGCGACGCTCCACCAGGGCTACTTCCACCAGTTCAGGTTGCGGCTGCAGGACATAGACAAGACCGGCGACAATAGCAACCGCCAGAACAATGCCTAGCCACCTGGGTATTATTTTCACGTCGAAATTACTCCCGGGTCTTCAAGACTTCCACCAGTTCGAACCTGTCGAGCCGGCGGCGAACCGCCCAGCCACTGGCTGCTGCGGCAACACAAATCAATATAGCGGACAATATATAAGTTCGCGGTTCAGCAATAAAGGGAATACGGTAAATATCGGTCTGAATTCCCTGGGTAATGGCATAACAGAGGCTATAACCAATGAGCCAGCCGAGAGGGATCGCTAACAAGGTGATCACAGCCTGCTCGCCCAGTAGCAGGAACGCCACCTCGCGCCGATGAAATCCCATCACCCGCAGACTGGCGAGTTCTCGTCCGCGCTCCGACAGGGAAATCCTGGCGGCATTATAAATGACACCGACCGCAATCACGCCGGCAAAGCCCAGCAGAAATCCAGCTGCAATCAGTATTCCTTCGGCGAGTTGCTCCTCGAACGATTCCAGCATGGTATCGGGTGATGCCACCCCGGTAACCGCAGGGACTTCTTTCAATTCACGAAACAGCTCATCCATCCGGTCGCTATCAACTGCCAGATAAGCCCCTGAAACGACGTTAGGCTCTTCACTCAGCTGCCATAATGCATCTCGACTCATATAAGCGGAGAGTCCAAGAAAATCCTCTATGACTCCGGTAACTTTGACGCTGGTGGTTTTCCGTTTGCCCTCCAGAATCTCGACAATGACCTCGTCCCCGCTTGCTACCTCGAGTCGATCTGCCAGCAAAGAGCTCAGTATTACACCGGTGCTGGGTACCGGAACCTCATTGCCGTCTGAATTGACGATGCGCCGCAAGCGCCCGGTGATTTCCATCCCCTGGATGGCGATTTCCTCATCCCGATGTCCGTATCGAAAGCGAGCCGGCAGGTAGCGATAAGTTTCTACCCGGTTGACACCTTGCAGATGCTTAAGGTCGTGCACCACCTTGTCCGGCAGAATTTCACGAAACGTCAATGTCAGGTCTTCCCGCTGAATGAGGCGGAACTGAAGATCCATCATGAAATTGATACTGTCGAACATGAAGAAGCCAATGGTAAGAATCGCCACCGACATGGCCACCCCCAGGGAAGAGAAAAACCCCTGGACCGGTTTGCGTTCGATATTACGCAGAATCATTCGACCATTGGGCCCAAGCAGGCGACCGAACCCCAGTTTCTCAAAAATTCCCGGCTCAAAGCGCCCCGGCGCCTGTGGTCGCATCGCTTCTGCCGGAGGTAAGAGTATGGCGCGCCTCACCGCTGCCATGGCGCCACCGAATGCGCCGACAACACAGGCAATAAAAGCGAATACCAGCAGTGACGGGGTTAGCTGATACCTGAGATCCGGCAGGTCGAAATACTGATCGTACATGGCGATATAGCCATCACCCAGGTAGACCCCTCCAATGGCGCCAATTGTCCCACCAATGAGCACGGCCACTACGGCAAACATCAGAAAATGCGCACCCACTTCCCTGTCGGTATAACCGAATGCTTTGAGTACGGCGATCTCCCCGCGCTGCGTCGAAATCAGCCGGCCCAGCACCAGGTATAAAAGAAATACCGCCACACCCAGAAAGACGATTGGGATAACAGCGCCCGTAATTCGGTTGGAATCCAGTTCGGCCTGCAATATCTGATGAGAAGCCTGGTTGCGTCGCGGATAGGCACCCAGCCCACCATAAGGCTCGAGGATGTCGTCGATCGTCTCGATAACACCATCTTCATTGGCATCCGGTGTCAATGTGACAAACACTTCGTTGAAGGCACCATCCATATTAAAGGCCGGACCCAGGGTTTCGCGGCTGGCCCACAGAATGCCGTAACGATCATCTTCCGGGTACAGCGATCCGGGTGGTACGGCGTATGAATGTTCGGCGGAAATGGCAGTGCCAACAATATCCAGGTCACGGGCGCGACCATTGATGATGACTCTAATAGTATCGCCAGGTGCGAAATCCCGTGCAGCGGCGAAGTTTTCACTGATGATGACCTCGTCTGGCGATCCTGGAACTACATAACGGCCCTGGCGCACGATAATGTCATTGAGTATGGGCCTGCCGGCCTCAGGCAGGGAGACAAATCGGCCCTGCGCCGGAATGCCACTTTCGTCAAGATCCAGGGTGGCGAGAAACGTCACCCGGCTGTCTGCCGCATCGACACCCGGAATCGCTTCGATCTTTGGCAATAATGAAAGGGGTGCGCGCACCAGGGGTGCCCAGACTTCGGCAAACCTCGTCTCAGAGTAGTACTGCTGTTGAGCATAAACCAGGGATTCGTAACTGCCCCGCATGGTAACTACCGACATAATGCCTGACGCTACCACCAATGCAATCGAAATCACCTGGCCTTTGAGGTGCCAGAGCTCACGCAATAATTTCCTGTTAATCGCCAGCATAGTTGGCTACCACTCGATCTCTTCCACGTCCATACGGATTTCGTTTTCAACCCGCTCGACAATTTCACCACTGCTCATGCGCACTACCACATCACCCATGTTGCCGATCGCCGCATTGTGAGTAATGATGGCGGTCGTAGTGCTGGTCTCCCGGTTAACATGATCCAGCACCTGCAGCACCAGCTTGCCGGTTTTGGCATCCAGGGCCCCGGTAGGTTCGTCACACAAAAGAATGTGGGGGCGCTTGGCAATGGCTCGCGCAATCGCCACCCGCTGCTGCTCGCCGCCCGAAAGTTGTGATGGAAAATGGTCCACGCGTTCCTTAAGACCGACCAGATCCAGCGCCTCCTCGGCAGGCATGGGATCGCTGCTGATGTCGGTAACCAGTGCGACATTTTCTCGCGCAGTGAGACTGGGAATCAGGTTGTAGAATTGAAATACGAAACCCACATGATGACGCCGATAGTTGGTCAATTCATGATCCGTAAACTTGCTGAGGTCCTGATCCCGGTACAATACAGTGCCGCTGGAAGCCACGTCGAGTCCACCGATAATGTTTAGCAGTGTGGATTTACCGCTGCCGGAAGCACCCAGCAATACGGTCATTTCCGCTTCGAACAGGTCCAGGTTCACGTGTTTCAACGCCTGCACGATGATTTCCCCCATGGGATAGTCCTTGCACAGATCCCGTACCTGCAGAATGGCGTTTTTTTCTGAGCTATCTGACATATCCCTAAATGATTGCCTTATATAAATTATTTAGTCGCGGCGGCGAGCAAACAGGTTCACTGCTGCCACAATCTCTGTCGTCAGTAGTAAACCTTGACGTTTTTGAGGTGTAAAAGTCGGTACAACAGATCAGATCATTGACTCATGATACTCGACTAGCTAAGTTCGAAGCTACATGGCGTCAGGCATTGTGCAAGGCAGGTAGCCGTTTGACGACAAGATCCCACCTGAGCTGGAGCAGTTTTGCTGGAATTCGAACACATAGTACAGATCAACGATCCGGAAGATAACAAAATCAGGCCATTGACCCGTGCTCAACTGTGGGACGGGCTGCTGCTGCGAGCCCGTGATCCTGGCAAATTCAACAACGCCCTGACCTGTCGCCTGGCTGACGAAGACAGCGAAGGATTTATTCGCTATATCCAGGCTGGTGATACCGAGTTTCGCGAGAAGGTCACTCTCATGCACCAGGAAAAAATCGAAACCGTCACCAGCGGAAGTGATCAGCCCATTCATGCCGAGAGCATTACTTCCATTGAGGAGCCTGCGGAGGGTTACCTTTTTGTGCGCTTTGTTTATCGCAGGGATATGGAGAACACGGCGGAAGGCAGCATGATCGGTGATCATCTGAAGTCAGCCTACTTTCATATGGATATCGATGCGATTGCATTGATTCGGATGCTGGCGGATGATGAGCTTTTGAACCGTAAGCCTAGTTAAGGGCGATCTTTCTCACTGCGCTTGAGTTTTATTTGTCGGTAGAAAGGTCTGCTTGGTGATAGGTGAGTCACGGTGGTTTCGAGCGGCAGCGACTGGCGGGGGTCTGTGTTGCTGCTGACTGCGCCCGTCCCGGGTTCCCTCGCTACGAAAAATGCCCTGGAATACGGTCATTTTTCTGCGCTCGGCGCTGGTCTTTTTACGCAGCCACACAGACCCCCGCCACTCACTGCCTCACATCACAAGTACCGTAATGTCTGTTAACCTCGATGGGAATGAGTCCTAACACAAAGCGCGATTAGAATTTAATCTGTTTAATACAGATGAGTTTAATCACTGCGTTCTATTGATACTACAAGTAAAGGGTCAGGGCGCCAGCTCAACTATCTGACTGATTGTTCAATATCTGACTAGAAACCCGCCGAAATTCTCACCGGCACCCGTCGCGCTCCCCAGTCGCCAGGTTGCGCTGCAAAGCGGCCGGCAATCGATGCGCCGCATTTATCGCAGCAACCTTTTCCGTCCAGGCGCCACTCGCCCAGTTGGTACCAGTCTCGTTCGATCAGTCGCTGATGGCAGTTCGGGCAGTAGGTGCTACTGCCTTCGGTGTCGTGGACGTTACCAGTGTAGACATGGTGCAGACCATTTGCCATGGCTACGCGGCGGGCACGTGTCAATGTAGCGGGCGGTGTGGGTGCGATGTCCCGCATTTTCCAGTCGGGGTGGAAAGCTGTGAAATGCAAAGGTACATCAAGGCCAAGATTTTCAGCGATCCACTGCGTCATTTCCTGTAATTCGGATTCGCTATCGTTCTTTCCTGGAATTAACAAGGTAGTTATTTCCAGCCACACATCGGTTTCCTGCTTGATGTACTGCAGAGTCTCAAGCACGTTTTGCAGGTGGCCGCCACAGAGCTTGTAATAGAAATCTTCGGTGAAGGCCTTGAGGTCGATATTGGTCGCGTCAATGTTGTTAAAGAACAGTTCCCGAGGTTGCTCGGTGATGAAGCCGGCGCTGACCGCCACGGTGTTGACGCCCTGCTCGCGACAGGCCTGAGCGGTGTCCACGGCATATTCCAGGAAGATAATCGGGTCGTTATAAGTGAAGGCGATACTGTGGCAGTCCATCCGTTTGGCAACAGCTGTCAGTTCCTCGGGCATGGCCCGATCGGCCAGGGTATCCATCTCCCTGGACTTGCTCATGTCCCAGTTCTGGCAGAACTTGCAGGCCAGGTTGCAACCGGCGGTACCGAACGACAGCACCGAACTGCCCGGGTAGAAATGATTCAGTGGTTTCTTTTCAATCGGATCGATACAGAAGCCGCTGGAGCGCCCGTAGCTATAGAGCACCACCTCGTTGTTTTCGCGGCCCCGAACGTAGCAGAGGCCGCGCTGCCCTTCGCGGAGTCTGCAGAAGCGTGGGCACAGGTCGCATTGGATGCGTCCGTCGTCGAGACGGTGCCAGTATTTGGTTGGGTGTGTGGGTGGTGGTGTTGTCATAATGTGAGGGGCGTCGGCTTCGCCTTGAAGTTTGCTGTGTCGGGAACTATATAAGGTGAAGATAGCCCTATTGAATATAGGGTTTTATTCATGGAATTCAATGTAGCTTGTCATTGTGGCCCGTTCTTTAGAACTGCACATACTTAAAATGGGTACCTGCCATGGGCTCAAGGGGCCGGCGGAGTTAAATTTTCTTCGTACCTCAGAAATATTTTTCTCCTCTGGCCATCACCCGATTTGGGCTTTACCGGCTTCGATGGTATTAGATTTACCGATATTAGTTTTACCAAAGATAGCCTGATAGATAGCTTAATAGGCGGCTTAATAGATGGCTTAAAAAATGGCGTAAGTAGCAGTGGTGACATAATTTGGTGACATGGTGACATGGTGACATGGTGACATGGTGACATAACATAGACAGATAGAGAGAGAGTTGCGAATAAATCGAGGTTAAACATGCAAATTCGTCAACCGGCGGTAGCCGGTGCTTTTTACCCGGACAATCCGGCCACGCTGCAGAGTGACCTGGCTGCCATGCTGGATCAGGCGGAACAGCGGGAACTGGCCGCCACTTCCATCAAGGCGCTGATAGTTCCCCACGCTGGCTACATCTACTCCGGTCCTGTTGCGGCAACGGCTTACAGGTTGTTGATGCCCCGTCGCGGGCAGATCAAGCGGGTGGTATTGCTTGGCCCCAGCCATCGGGTACCTTTTCATGGTCTGGCGATTCCCACTGACGAGCAATTTCGTACACCGCTGGGTGATATTCCCCTGGACCTGAGGGCGCTTGCCCGGATTGAGAGTCTGCCTGGAGTAGAGAAACGTGACGATGCCCATGCCTGGGAGCATAGCCTGGAAGTGCAATTGCCGTTTTTGCAGGCGGTCCTGGAAGATTTCGAGCTGGTGCCGATTGTGGTGGGCGCTGCTGAGGCGGCAGTAGTGGCTCAGGTATTGGAAACTCTATGGGGAGGTGAGGAAACGCTGATTGTGATCAGCTCGGACCTCAGTCACTTCAAGCCCTATGGGGATGCCCGGATAACTGACCGGGCTACCACCCGGCTGATTGAACAGAAACAGGACACACTCGTCGGGGAGCAGGCCTGTGGCTGTCACCCCCTCAATGGTCTGTTGCGGCTGGCCCGGGAGAGAGGTCTGCAGGTGCGGACGCTCGACCTGCGCAACTCGGGGGATACCGCAGGACCCAAAAACCAGGTAGTAGGATATGGCAGTTATGCAGTCACCCAGTAGCTCGCAGCACGAAACGCACGGAAAACCGCTGCTGCTACTGGCTCGGCAGTCCATCCAACACGGACTGGCGACCGGCAAGCCGGTGCCTGTAACCCTGGAGGATTTCCATAGCGACCTGCAGCAGCCGGGCGCTGCTTTTGTCACCTTGCACAAACAACAGGCCCTGCGGGGCTGTATTGGCAATCTCAATGCTCATCAGCCGCTGGTAAATGATGTGGCTGACAATGCCTTCAATGCGGCTTTCCGGGATCCCCGCTTCCCGGCGCTGGAAACCAAGGAACTTGATGCGTTGCACGTAGAAATATCCGTATTGACGCCCTATGAGCCGGTTGATGTGGAGTCAGAAGCGGAATTGCTGAGTATTCTGCAGCCGCGAATTGACGGAATTGTGCTGGAAGAAGGCCACTACCGCAGCACATTCCTGCCGGCGGTGTGGGAACAACTGCCGGATAAGCAGCAGTTCCTGCGCCATTTGAAACTGAAGGCCGGGCTTCCTGCGGACTATTGGAGTGCATCCCTCAGAATTTTCCGTTACCGCACGATCAGCTATGCAGAATGACGGTAAACAAAGCGCTTTGTAAGACTGCATCGCACATGCCAAAGGTCTCTTCGCGTAATCGAACGTCTGCTCTACATCCCACTGAACACGGGGCTTGCAGAAATAGTGGCCAAATTATGGCGAATTTGTAACTTTTCCTTTCGGTTCACAACATTTCTTAGTAGACTGCCCCATGCTGCCAAAAGCGGCTTTGCGTTCTGTTGTAGTTTTTCGGGGTTCAGCCGAAATAACTTCTCCCTGGACGTGACGTGAGTGCACAGTTGTAGTTATACCTAACTCATTGTTTTTGCTCACATTAAAGCTTTAATGTTAGAAAAACCAAGTAAAACTAGTTTCAACTAGTAAAAGTAGTAATAACCAAAACACTGGAGAGAAATATGCAATCTAGAATCCCACACAAGCGTAGTTTGCTTTGTGCGGCCATTTCTCTATCACTCGTTCCTCTGGCAAGCACCTCGTTTGCCCAGCAGGACGAAGTGGAAGAAGTGGTCGTAACCGGTTCCTTTATTCGTCGTTCTGAAGGTTTTACCCAGGCTTCCTCGGTAACTCAGCTCAGCGCCGATGATTTGGTGGACCAAGGTACTCTTAATATCGGTGAGGTAGTTCAGAACCTGTCATTTGTGAACGGTTCAGCCTCAGCGATTACCAACACCATTCAGGGCCAGGACTCCCGCTCCACCAGTATCGATCTGCGTGGTCTGGGTGCTCGCTCCACATTGACCCTGATGGACGGCAAGCGTCTGGTTAACGAGAACGTTAACGCTCTGATTCCGACTATTGCCATCCAGCGTATGGATATCGTGGCGGACGGTGCTGCGGCACTGTACGGTAACGAGGCGGTTGCCGGGGTGGTCAACTTCGTTCCTTATACTTCTTATGACGGTCTGAAGATCGACACCTATGCGGAACAGGATTCCCGCGGCGACTACGACGAGCACTCCATCCAGATGTTGTGGGGTGGCGAACTCGGAGAAATTGACATAGTCCTGGCCGGTCAATACCGTTCCAACAGCCGACTGGGTTGGGATGAGCGAAGCCTGCTGGCCAACTCCGGTCTGGTATTCTCCTCCAACGCACCGGGTAACTGGTTCACGCCCGACCGTGATGCTGACGGTAATTACACAGGGTCTGAATCCCGAACTCCTGACCCACTCTGTGCACCCGCTTCCGAGCGTACCGCCTATAAGCCGGACCAGGTAGCAAACCCTTACGGTATGCTGTTATCCGGCAGCTGCTACTTCGACTTCGGTGACAACCGCTCCTATCGTGAGCCGACCGACACCACACAGTTGTTCGGTAATGCCAGCTGGGATGCCACCGACACAGTGACTCTGTCTGTACAGGGCTTCTGGACGCGTCTGGCTGAGCGTACTTATTCATCTACGTCAAACCCGGGTAACTCCCGAATTGGCGAACTGCCACCGGTACGTGGTGAACTGCCTGGCAACCCGTTCTTTGCCTTGGATGCTAATGGCAACCAGTTGTACGGCTTCGACAATGGCACCGGTATTCCACAACGAGGCACCATGGACGGCAATAATGACGGCCTTGGCGACTACCTCATCGCCGGCACTAGCCCAGGCCTCGACTCCAACGGATTGCCCTTTCTCGCCCTGCGCGAAGACGTCCGTCCTCGTACCCTGCGTCCATTGAACAAGACTCAGAACGTACCTTCCGGTCACAGCCCGGACTTCGACAACCTGTCTGAAAACGTCGACCACATCGGTCGTCTTTCTTTCCAGGCTGACTTCGAAGTGCCATTCCTGGAAGGCTGGGAAGGTCAGGCGGCCTACACCCACAACTATCGCGAAATCAAGTTCATGTCCAACCAGAACTATGACATCACTGAGATGATCAAAGGTCTGAACTGTGACGTCGTGAACGACCGCGACGCCTGTTACAACCCGTTCTTCGCAGCTCCCGGAGCTTCTGACGTTTACACTTCAGTTGCCGTCCTGGATGCCATCGCAGCACGCGATAAGGAAGTGACCGAAGACAAGCTGGATGTAATCGATATCGTGTTGAACGGCGAAATACCCCTGGGTGGATTCGAATTGCCCGGTGGACCGATCGCCGCCGCTGTCGGTTACCAGTTCCGTGATGACAAGTTCACTAACGTGCCTTCTGCAGTAGAACTGTCCGGTGATACCTGGATTGGTTCAGCTGACAAAGAAGTCATCACGTCCGGTTCCCGGGAAGTCGACGCGTACTTCGCTGAATTCTCGATCCCCATCCTGGACACTCTGGAGCTGAGCGCCGCGGTTCGTCGCGAGGAATTCTCCACTGGTCAGGAATCCACCGACCCGAAATTCGGTCTCACCTGGCAGGCTACCGACTGGTTGACTCTGCGGGCTACCCAAGGTGATGCGTTTATCGCACCAACCCTGGAGCAACTGCTGAATCCGGTCACCTGTGGTCTGTCCACAGTCTCTGACCGATTCTCCCTGTTCGACGCGTTCACCACGGCCTGTTCCGGCGGTAACCCGAACCTGCAAAATGAGTTCTCCGAGTCCAGGCAGTTCGGTGTCGACCTGAACTTCGACGACGTTTTTGGCGGCAGCCTGGATTTGTCCGTCACCTGGAACGAAACCGATTTCACCAATCGAATCATCGGAACCAGTGGTCAGGACAAGATGGATTTTGATTTCTTCAACTTCCAACAGGCCACCGGCTTTTCCGGTACTGGTTTGCCGGGTGATCAACCTACTCCGGCACAGCTGGCAGCCTGGGTTGCTGATCCACGATCCGACAAGGACATTATCCGTGATCCGCAGGACCTGAGTACTATTCTGCAGGTTAACGGTCTGGGTTCCGGCAACGCGGAAGCTGTTAAGGTAACTGCCTATGACATGCAGGGTACTTACCGGTTCAGCATCGGTGACATTGGTGATTTCCGCATTGGCTTACAGGCAACCTTCATTGATGAGTTCCTGGTCCAGGAAGATCCAACTCAGCCTACGTTCGACGCGGCTGGTGGCTACAACGCCAATACCAGCGCAGCGCCGGAACTGCCGGAAATTAAGGCTAACCTGACCACTGGCTGGGTTAACGGTAGTCACTCCATCGTGGCCATTACCCGTTACATCGACGATATGCCGTATGACGGTCCTACTTTCTCCCACATGCGATTCTTCGGCGGCACTACCAACCCGTATGCCCGTATTACCGAAGATGGTGTGAGAGCCTGGACCCAAATGGACATCAACTACACCTATCGTGGTTTTGAGATGTTCGACGGTGAAATGTCTTTTACCCTCGGTTCACGTAATGTGTTCGACCGGCAGGGACAACGATCGCCTGAATTTGCGGGCATCATCGGTGGTCTGCAGGATCCAATGGGTAGATCGATCTACGCCCGTGTGGTCTACGACTTCTAAGGACGTCGTAACCACCCCACCTGAAGGATCTGGTGGACAGGCGATAAGCCACAGCAAGTCAAGGAAGTGGCAAGCAGTAACAAAGAGGGCTCTGAAAAGAGCCCTCTTTTTTTGTCTCGCTGTAAACTGAATTCCCTGTAATTCTCCGTTGACCACCATTTCTCCGGAGTCCTCCGAAAACTACTTCACACGGTTGCAACGATCCGTCACAACTGCTGTTCCCTGTTGATTGATGTTGCTAGAATCCGCCGCTAGTCCAAGCTTGGATATTTACCGTTTACGATTGGAGATCGTTCAGCGTGATTCGTTTTTCTGTTCCGAAACTTTCTGTCCAGAATCTACCTGCACAGAAACGAAAAACTCCTTTACTGATAGTTTCATTTTTTGCGCTCACGCTTAACTCTTCTGCGCTGCTGGCGCAGAACGAAGCAGTGGAAGAAATCGAGGTAGAGGCCAAACGCTTTCGCGCCGTGCGAGTTGCTACAGCTCCGGTTCTGGACGGAATGCTCGACGACAAGGTCTGGCAACAGGCAGAGGTAGTTACCGACTTTCATCAGACCCGACCAGGCGATCAAACACCTACCTCTGAACCAACCGAACTCTATGTTGTTTATACCGAGGACGCCTTGTACGTAGGTGCCCGCATGTTCGACAGCGAACCCGGCCTGATCGCGGCACCGACGATCCGCCATGGCCAGGGGCTGCCTTATGACGATCGCCTGGTAATTATACTTGACCCCTTCAATCAGGGTCGGGCTGGTTTCCGCTTCGAGACCAACCTGAATGGTGTGCGACACGACGCCCTCTACACAACACCAACCTCGTTCAGCCTGGATTGGAATACTATCTGGGAAACCGCCACCAGTGTAGACGGCAACAGCTGGGTTGCGGAAGTGGAAATTCCGTTCAAATCGCTACCATTCGATCCGCAAATTGATACCTGGGGATTTAATTTCGGTCGCGGCATTCGCCGTCGAAACGAAGAAATGGCCTGGGTTTCACAGAATAGAAACTATAACCCCACCATTATGGGTGAGATGAGTGGCATGCAGGGTATGGACCAGGGTTTGGGTCTGGATATCGTGCCTTCATTCGCTGCCATTCGCCAAAGGCAATTCAACCCGGCGGACCGTGACGAGTCGCTGGAGCCGTCGCTGGATGCTTTTTACCGTTTGACTCCTTCCCTCAATGCGGCGCTGACGGTCAATACTGATTTTTCCGCTACCGAGGTGGACAACCGCCAGGTCAACCTGACCCGTTTCAGCCTGTTTTTCCCGGAGAAACGGGATTTCTTTCTGAACGACTCAGACCTGTTTACGTTTGGCAACATCGATCGACTCTCCGGTGGCAACAACGCCGCTTCTGGAGCCGCCGGTCAGAACGGCCGGCCATATTTTTCCCGCAAACTGGGTCTCAGTGCCGACGGCGCACCGGTAGATATCGACTACGGTGGACGAATCAGTGGGCGTGTGGGGCGATTCAATATAGGCACACTGGCCATCCGCCAGGATGCCTATGACGATATTCAAGCAAGTGACCTCCTGGTCACTCGTATGTCTGCCAATGTGCTGACCGATTCCCGGATTGGATTTATCTTTACTGATGGTGATCCCACATCCAATCTGGACAACAGTGTCATGGGTGCAGATTTTCTGTACGTCAATAATGACTTTCTGGGAGACGAAACCATTCAGGGAAATTTCTTCTATCAGCAGTCTGATACACCAGGACTCAACGGTGATGATGCGTCTTACGGTTTTGGAATCATATATCCACAAACTGAAGGTTTGCGTACCCGCATGGCTTACAAAGTGATTGAAGAAAACTTCAATCCCGCGATGGGCTTTGTCAATCGGTCCGATGTCAGCGACCTGACAGCAGATTTTGGCTATACCTACTATTTTGATAACAGCGATTTCCTGCAGACTGGTTTCGCAGGGGTAGACATGCAACGTATCGAACTGCTGGACGGCGGCCTGCAGTCGGAAGTTTTTGCCTTCCGACTACTGGAACTGGAGACTACCAGCAGGGATTCCATGAACCTTGCTTACTATACCAACAAGGAAGTGGTACGCAGACCTTTTGCCATCTACCGCGAGCCAGGCAGGGAAATTGTAATAGAACCTGGGTCTTATGATTTCGACGAGCAGGAGATAGGCTTTGAAACGGCCGGTCAACGAGATTTCTCCGGCAGCTTCAAATACCGTATGGGCGACTTCTATAATGGTGAACGCACCAACTATAACACCAGCTTCAGCTGGAATCAGTCGCGCTTTTTTAGAATGACTGCCAGTTACGACTGGAACGACATCAACCTGCCACAGGGTGATTTCATTCTACGGCTCAGCAGTGTCAACACCCAGGTAGCTTTTTCGTCCACTCTATACTGGATTACTCTTGCCCAGTACGACAACATTTCCGAGGAACTGGGAATCAATACTCGCCTGCAATGGATTCCTCGTGCCGGCCAGGAAGCCTTTATCGTGCTGAACTACAACATGCAAGACCTGGATCGGGACAATACGTTTAATACTGCGTTCTCCGACATCAGCATAAAATTCAGGTATACGTTCCGTTTCTAGCGCTTAAATGTAGTTGTGTAAATTTTGGAAAGGCAGGTGGAGAGGAATGTGGAGAGGCAGATGGAAAAGCAGGTGGAAAGGCAGGAAAGACTGGAAGGTGATGGAAGTACCACGTAACCGGCCCTTCCATCACTCAAGCCCGATTTATTTATAGACCGGGCAGGCCATAACTCAAGTCCATGTCGGTTCTGACCAGATTGACGTCAAAAACATCTACCAACTCGCCAAACTGCGCTTGTTGCCGAGCGGTCAACAGCGAGTTCATATCGAGCGAGTCCATCGCGCCGAAGTCAGGCAGGTAAAGACCACCATAGTACTCTCCCTGCGGACCGCCAATAACTGTCTGGAACATCTGATAGTTGCTGATCCCGGCATCCCGCATGGCCGGCATGATGGTTTCCTGCCAGAACTCTTCAAACTCCAATGCCTTTCCAGGGGCTGCCACAATATGAGCAAGCCGGCGCAATGGCATCACCGTACCGTCCCCTGGAATTGCGAGATCAGGGCGCGTGGTAAGCACGAATCGCTGCCGCGAATTGACAGCCGCTTGAAATGTTGCTGCGCCCATATCGGTCAATTGGGTGCCCGGCTGATCAAGCTCAGCAAAACTGCTGATAGGCGTCGCGACAACATATTCAAAACTTTCTCCAAAAACAGTAGAAGTAGTCAGTCGCCAGGGCAGGCCTGCAGCGTGCTGGCTGGGAATAATTTCGTCATTATGAAAGGAACGAAACGCATCCGCATGAGACGGATTCAGCTGCACCCGCATGATGTTGATCAGTATTGGTCCTGGTTGCGCATTCTGTGCCTGCGCGGCACCACAGGCCAGAATGAGCGGAAATGAAAGTACAAAAAGGAATCGTCGGTTTTTGAGATACTGCATTTTCTAGCTCCTTGATTATTGGTTATTGAAGCTCAAACGAATGCGAATTACCGAAAGAGCTTTTATAAAAGCCAGGTATCCGTTGCACGCTGATCGTTGCAAGATATCCAGAACTTTGAGTTTAAAACTACTCTCTCCAGATCAAGCAGTGAATGGTTCAGGCAAACCATGTAAATTTATCCATACTTTTTAAAAAGACATTTTTAAACTAAGCTAAACCCAGTGTTAGCCTCGGTTCGAGAAAGAGCCTGGAGAAGAGATCGGAAGAAGAGGTCGGAAGAAGAGGTCGGAAGAAGAGGTCGGAAAAAAGCTGGAAGAAGAGACCTGAAGAAGAGACCAGCCAACCTGAATCAATCCCTTTACGAGTATGTCGGTTACTGGCTCGTTAGAGAATAGCTGGCCCTGAAGACAAATTGACTGCCAGGCAAAGGTAGTTTTAGGTTTAGGCGACTGACTGGAGCTTATTGGCGTAATCTCGCCCAGCCGTGGGAGGAGGCAAAGGCTGCCCGTCATCGAGATAAGACTGAACAGCCTCCTCGACGATTTGGCACAACTCCTTGAAGACTTTTTGCTCATCTTCTCCATGACATCCACCGAGCAATAAACCTGGTGCACTTCCAACATAACATTGGTCTTCATCAGACCACTCAACTATCTTTACGTACCTTGTACTTGCCTTCATTTTTTGGATTCCTCGATGGCTTTGGCTACTGCTCGTATTTGATATCGATTGGCGTCACCTGACCATTTGCCCGATAGCGTGACTGGCTGCCTCAAATTTGGATGCTTAAAGTTTCGATGGCTTCCCTTCCCTGTTCGTTCTTCAAATCCGGCCTTTCTTAACTCCATAATCAAATCCTTGATCTTCGGTGGCATGATACATCCGTGTATCCAGGTACTTACAGACAATTATAGTTGTCAGCTTTCTATACTTCCTCCAGCTTACGATAAAGCGAGCGCACACTGATACCGGCCACCTCGGCCACCTTCTCCTTGTCGTTGTCGAATTCCTCCATCAATTTCTGCAGGTAGTTGTGCTCGTTGGTCTTGAGGTCTGTCCACTGCGATGACTCCTTTGGCGGTTCGGTTTTTGACAACACGACCATTGACTTTACGGCAGCGTCATCTTCGAGACATTCTTCCAACACATGGCGATCAATGACGTTGGAATCGGCAAACACCAGGGCACGGTTCAGCACGTTGCGCAGTTCGCGTACATTACCCCGATAGTGCCTGGCACAGAGCAGTCGCATGGCCGAGTCGGTTACATGGTATTCCTTACCGATCGCGATGCGGGCCAATAACGTCTTCACCAACAGGGGAATATCATCCTTGCGTTCGCCCAGCGAAGGCAGATGGATGGGAAACACGTTAATGCGGTAATACAGGTCCGACCGAAAAGTCCCTTCGTCAACCATTACGGCCAGATTTTTGTGTGTCGCACAGATTAGTCGAAAGTCCGAGCTTTGAACTTCAGCACTGCCCACTCTTCGAAACGTACCGGTTTCCAGCAGGCGCAGCAGCTTGATCTGCATGGGTAGAGGCACGTCGCCGATTTCATCGAGAAACAGGGTGCCGCCGTCGGCCAGTTCCACCAGGCCCTTCTTATTAGCCTGGGCGCCGGTAAAGGCGCCCTTTACATGACCGAACAGTTCACTTTCAAACAGCGCTTCAGTCAGACCGGCACACTCCAGGGTTACCAGTGCCTTGTCCTTGCGTTTGCTGGCCATGTGGATAGCCCGCGCCGCCAGTTCCTTACCGGTGCCTGATTCCCCCAACAGCAATACCGATGCGTCGGTAGATCCAACCCGTGCCACCCGCTCCAGCATCTTGTTGAAGGCCGGGCTTCTACCGACAAACTCCTTTTCGTTCACAGTGCCGCTGGCTAACGGGACCGGCTTTAACAATTCCACGAAGAAGGCAAGCTCACCCTGTTCGTCGTTGATGGGAATCATCTCCACATCCACATGCTCCTTGCCGCGCGGAGTCTGATGGATGTGCAGTACCCGCTCCCGGGAACCTGACTGGCGAACTGCCTGCAGGGGGCAATCCTCGCCTGCCTGGTCGCAGGGCACCTGGTAGCCGTGGGAAATCTGGAAGCAGCGTGGCGTGCTGTCCATATCGATCTCGCCGAATGCCTTTCGGTACAGCTTGTTGGTAGCGAGAATCTGGTATTCGACTGACACCAGGATGGCCGGGCAGTCATAGCCTTCCAGCATGTGAGTCAGACCCGAGGTCAGCATTGGTTGATCTGATGCAATGAGCGTCATTGGATTGTCATATTTTGCAAAATGTCTTGTCAAAAATGGCAAAAGCACTGCGGGAAGTCAATGTCCAGTTCCCCTGAATGCTTGCCATTAATCGTGTATTTCTTTTTATTTCAAGTTGTTAGGTGTTTTTCAACAGATTGGCATGGTTGTTGTAGTAGCAGTAGTAATAGTAGTAGTAATAGCGATACCAGAAGCATCAGTCTGGGCAGGACCGAAGCCCGGTCCCAAAGCCCGCAAGCAATGGAGAACGAACCATGAGTGCAGAAATCAATACCCGGAACCTGGCGACCCAACAGCCTGAAGTGCTGCCATTCCTGGACAAACAGAGCAACACTTTTTCCTATATCGTGAAAGACCCCGAGTCGAACTCCTGTGCGGTGATCGATTCCGTGCTGAACTTTGACTATGACTCCGGCACTGTCAGCTACCAAGGCGCAAACGCCATCATCGAGCACATCCGCAACAACAATCTGCAGCTGGAGTGGCTGATCGAGACTCATGCACACGCCGATCATCTGTCAGCGGCCCCCTACATTAAAAAGGCTGTGGGTGGTAAGATCGCCATCGGTGAACATATCGACGCCGTACAGAAGACCTTCGGCAAACTGTTCAATACAGGCCCGGAGTTTGCCTGTGACGGTTCCCAGTTCGATCATCTGTTCAAAGACAATGAAGCGTACCAGATCGGTAAACTGACCGGCCTGGCAATCTATACACCAGGCCATACGCCGGCCTGCATGACCCACCTGATAGGTGATGCCGCTTTTGTTGGTGACACTATCTTCCTGCCAGACGCCGGTACTGCCAGAGCTGACTTCCCTGGCGGAGACGCCCGTGTTCTATACCGTTCCATCAAGAAAATACTGAGCCTGCCAAAAAGTACTCGTCTGTTCATGTGCCATGACTACAGCGACGACCGGGAACTCGAATACGAATGCACTGTTGAAGAAGAGCTGCGCAAGAACATTCACATCAATGCCAGCGTCGATGAGGATACCTTCGTCGAGATGCGGGAAGCCAAGGACAAAGGTCTGGAAGTTCCTCATCTGATCCTGCCTTCACTGCAGGTCAATATGCGGGCAGGAAATTTCCCTGAGGCGGAAGACAATGGAATGGTGTATCTGAAGCTTCCCGTTAACGCGTTTTCATAGCGAAGCGCAACCAAAGCGAAGCGCAACCAAAGCAAAGCGCAATCAAAGCAAAGCGCAATCAAAGCAAAGTGCGTTCAGAATGAATGCGTTTTCATTGCAAGGCAATACCCAGGACAAAGGATAGCCATGAAATTTACCACCCTTGACAGCCAGGTCTCCATCTCCGATCAGATCAGCGCATCAGACGTTGCCGATCTGATTGAAGAAGGGGTCGAGATCGTGGTTTGCAACCGACCAGATAATGAAGCCACGGAGCAACCGGATTTCGAGGACATTGCCCGGGTTTGCGAAAATTCCGGCGTTGAGTCACACCATATTCCCTTCGTAGGAGATCTGGTCGAAGACCCTCACGTGGAATCATTTCTGACTCTTCTGCAATCCGGCAAAAAGGTACACGCTTACTGCCGGTCCGGTGCCCGCTCCAGCAAACTCTGGGCGCGCACAAGATCAAGGCAAGGTATTAAACCTGAAGAGCTAAAAGAACGCGCAGGACAGGCCGGTTACGACATCAGTCAACACGTTTAATCCGGCGACCCATAATTCAGAGAGGAAACAGCTATGCAAAAGAATGTAACTGACAGCACCAGGTTTGATGTGGTGGTGATTGGCGCCGGCGCAGGCGGTATTTCCGTCACCAACAGCCTGCTGAAACGTAACGGCAGTTTACGTATCGCCATCGTCGATCCGGCCACCGAGCACTTTTACCAGCCTGGCTGGACCATGGTAGGCGGCGGGGTATTCAAGGCTCCTGAAACCCGTCGGCAGACACGCGACCTGATTCCATCCAAAGCGACCTGGATCAACCAGGCTGCGGTAAGTTTCAGTCCCGAGCAAAGCGAAATTGAACTGGATAACGGCGACCGCATCGGCTACGCACAGCTGATTGTCACACCCGGTCTAAAACTGAACTGGGATGGTATCGAGGGGCTGAGCGAAACCCTGGGGCAGAACGGCGTCACCTCCAATTATCGCTATGACCTGGCGCCTTATACCTGGGAACTGGTGAGCAGGATAAAGAACGGCAAAGCAATTTTCACTCAACCGCCAATGCCCATCAAGTGTGCCGGTGCACCGCAAAAAGCCATGTATCTTTCGGCTGACCATTGGCTGAAATCCGGAGTCTTGCAGGACGTACAAATAGACTTCTTCAACGCTGGTGGCGTGCTGTTCGGCGTACCCGATTACGTCCCGGCACTGCAGTCCTACGTGGACAAATACAATGCCAATGTGCACTACAACCATAACCTGGTGAAAATTGACGGACCCGCCAAACGTGCCTGGTTCAAGCACACTGCCGGGGAAGGGGAAGGGGAAGAGCAGATAACAGAACTGGAATTCGACATGATCCATGTCTGTCCGCCACAGTGTGCTCCCGATTTCGTGCGTAACAGTGAACTGGCCGATGCGGCAGGCTGGCTGGACGTCGATCAGTACACCCTGCGTCACAAGCGCTTCGACAACATCTGGGGCCTGGGTGACGTAATGAACACGCCAAACGCCAAGACCATGGCAGCGGTACGCAAGCAGGTGCCAGTGGTTGCCCAGAACATCATCGAGGTTCTGGACAGACGTGCAGCAAGCTATGGCTATGACGGCTATGGATCCTGCCCGCTGACAGTGGAGCGAGGAAAAATCGTACTGGCCGAATTCGGCTACGGAGGAAAGATTCTGCCAACTTTCCCGCAGTGGGTACTGGAGGGAACACAACCGACCCGCATAGCCTGGATTCTGAAAGCGCGGCTGCTGCCGGACGTCTACTGGCATGCCATGCTCAAAGGTCGCGAATGGATGGTGGCACCACAGAAACTGGAGACCGTTAACGGCGAGATGATGAGTGCCACGTAAAGAATTGGCCGGGGTGTAGTTGGGCAAGTAACGTGAGCGTCGGACCAATGCTTGCGCGACTGCCCAATCCCGGCACCTCAATTTGCCGGATCTGCAACAGCGGTAGCAAACAACTAACGAGTAGTCGCTTGAGCCTGATCAATAAGCTGATCCCAGGCAAGTCTATAATCGCCTTGCCTGTTAACAGGTGGAAGTCCACTAACCACTAACCCATTTCCGAAGCTCATTATTGATGGACAATACAATTTCGAGATACCTGCTATTCAGGACCCTGTACGAACCGAGGATCACTTTCGAGGTTTTGGCGGAATCGGAGCCGTCTGCGTGGAAGGTGTTCAGTGGTTACTCGTTCTGGCTTCTGCTTTTACCGCCGGCGTTTTCCTGGATCGGTGCCCATAATTTCGGCTGGCGCCTCGGCGCGGCAGAGCCATTGATGCTGGAACCCGCCACCCTGACTCTGATAAGCGTGGCCTATTTTGTGACCTTACTGTTCGGCTTCTATACCACCGCCCTGATCAGCCGCTGGATGGCAGGCACCTATGGTGCCAGCACCAGCTTCGGCCGCCATGCAGCACTGATAACAATTATTGGACAACCACTGGCTCTGGCCAGTGTGGCCCACCTGTTTCCCAACGTGTTCTTCAACCTGGTTGTCATGATTCCGGTAATGATCTGGTGTATGTACCTGCTGTACAAAGGCATCCCTATTGCCCTGCAGACCCCTCCCGAACGAGGCATGCTGATGGCTTCGTCACTGGTTGGCTGGCTGTTGGTTGCAGCAGTCAGTCTGCTGGGGCTGACCATGGGGCTGTGGGCGGCAGGTTTTGGTCCGGCACTGGGTGTTTAGGCAAAAATAGAAGGTCAATAACGGTAGCGAAATGGAAACTGGAATGGCAACGAAGCAGCAGTATTACCACGACGATGTCGTCAAGCGCCTGGTGGATTTCTCCGTGGTATGGGCGGTATTGGGCATGGTTGCAGGCGTATACATCGCTGCGGAACTGCTATGGCCAACCATCGACTTTGGCCAGTCCTGGCTTTCTTTCGGACGCCTGCGACCGCTGCATACCAACGGCATTATCTTCGGCTTCGGTGTGTCGGCATTGATGGCCACGGCATTTTACAGTGTTCAGCGTACTTCCCACGTTCCACTGTTTGCACCCAAGCTGGCCTGGTTCCTCTGTTATGCCTGGCAAATACTGGTTCTGTTAGGCGGTCTTTCACTGCTGGCCGGCTATAACACCTCCAAGGAATACGCCGAACTGGAATGGCCTTTTGACATTGCCATTGCCCTACTTTGGGTGATGTTCGGGGTAATCTTCTTTGGCACCATCGCCAGGCGCAAGATTCGCCCCATCTATGTGTCGAACTGGTTTTACGGAGCGCTGATTATCGTCATTGCCATGTTGCATATCGTCAACAGCCTGGCGCTACCGGTGACACTGACCAAATCCTACTCCCTGTATGCCGGTGCGCAAGATGCCATCGTGCAATGGTGGTACGGACACAATGCCGTGGGCTTTCTACTGACCGGTGGTTTTCTCGGCATGTTTTACTACTTCCTGCCCAAGCATGCCGGCCGACCTATCTGGAGTTATAAACTGTCAGTAGTCGCATTCTGGGCTTTTACATACAGCTACATCTGGGCGGGGCCCCATCACCTGCACTATAACGCGATCCCGGAGTGGGTGCAGTCTCTGGGGATGGTCATGAGTCTGGTGCTGCTGGCGCCATCCTGGGCCACCATGATCAACGGCATCATGACTGTCAGCACCGCCTGGGAGAAATTGAAAACCGATCCGGCCTTGAAATTCATTGTTCTGTCATTGGCGTTCTATGGACTTGCGACCTTTGAAGGGCCGATGATGTCTATTCGCAGTGTCAATGTTGTCAGCCACTTCACCGACTGGACAATCGGTCATGTGCACTCTGGCGCACTGGGCTGGAACGCAATGATCACCTACGGCACGTTTTACTACCTGATGCCGAGACTGGTTGGTACAGAACTTTACAGCATCAGGCTTGCCAACATGCATTTCTGGCTGGCGCTGGCAGGGACCATGCTCTACATCGTATCCATGTGGGCTGCCGGTGTATCGCAGGGATTGTTATGGCTGAGCCTGGATGAAACCGGCGGGCTGGCCTTCGGCTTCCGCGACATCATGAGCAGTATGGCTCCTTACTACGGGCTGCGACTGCTGGCCGGCCTGATCTTTCTCACCGGCACCATACTGATGGCTTACAACTTCTATATGACTACACGAAGCCGGGCCACGGTCAAAGTCGAGCCGCCCGCTGTCGACCCCGCCTACGGAGTTGCCACATGAACGGTCTGTCCCTTCACAAGAAGCTCGAACAAAACAGCGCATTACTGATCTTCGGCATACTGTTCGTATCTGCCATCGGTGGACTGGTGCAGGTATTGCCCAGTATCTACCAGGAATCCCTGCGCACCCCCATTGGAGACACGCGCCCTTATTCCGCGGTTGAGCTGGCCGGGCGCGATATCTACCTGCGCGAAGGCTGTTCCACATGTCACTCCCAGCAGATTCGTTCACTGGTTGCTGAAGTGGAACGCTACGGACCCTATTCCCGTGCCGGCGAATTTGTCTATGACCGGCCATTCCTGTGGGGCTCCAAACGCACGGGACCAGACCTGCATCGTATCGGAGGCAAGTATTCCGATGTCTGGCATCGGGTACATCTGATCGACCCACGCAGCGTGGTACCTGAATCCATCATGCCCGGTTACCCGTGGCTGGCGAAGCGGGATCTGCGCGGCAGCGACATTCAGGCCAGAATGGGCGGTCTGCGCGCTCTTGGGCATCCTTACACCGACCAAGAAATTGACGACGCCCCGGCTCAACTGCAGGGCTTGAAAGAAATCGATGCCCTGATTGCCTATCTGCAAATGCTGGGTACAGGATTTGTTGAAGCAGAAACTGATGAAGGAGGAAATGCAGAATGACAGCTTTCATTTTCATCGGGGACATGCTGGTCATGTTCTTCATGATCGCGATAGTGGTGTGGATGTCCGTTTACGAATCAGACGAGCGCATCAACTACACCGCTTCCATCCCGCTGCAGGACGATACGGAGGAGCTACAGAATCATGGCTGATCTGCCCAATTCATTCTGGAGTGGCTGGATAGCCGTTATCACCATAGTGTCGCTTCTGGGTCTGGCCTGGCTGGTGATCAGTATCTATTTTCCTCGCGGCAAGTCCGAACAACTGCAGGAAGAAAATGAACCGACCTGGGATGAAACTCTCAAGGAAGGCAGCAATGCGCCTCCACTGTGGTGGTTCTGGATGATCTTCGGTGCCATGATCTTTTCAGTCATCTACCTGATGCTGTTTCCCGGTATTGGTGCCTACAAAGGCGCGCTTAACTGGTCACACGGCAGCCGTCTGGCGGAAAGTTATAACGAGATACGGCAGGAGTACCAGGCAGAGCGAACTGGCATTCTGGATGCGTCTCTTTCTGAATTGCAGAACGACACTGCACTGATGGACAATGCCGCCAGGCTGTTTTCCCGTGAGTGTGCCGCCTGTCACGGTGACGACGGCAGAGGCCAGGCGTCACTGTTTCCTAACCTGATGGACATCGACTGGCAATGGGGCGGCACACCGGAGCAGATTGAACAATCCATCCGCAGCGGCAGGAATGCCATGATGCCACCCTGGCTGGCTTCTCTCAGTGAAGACGGCGTTGCCCAGGTGGCAGGCTATGTTCAAGCACTGGTAGAAGGCGGCGCTGAAAACCACCCTGGCAAAACGCAATATGACGCCTTTTGTGTTGCCTGCCACGGACCTGACGGTTCGGGTAATCTCCTGCTTGGTGCGCCCAGTCTCGCCGACAGCGTCTGGTTATACGGCGGGTCAATTGAAGCGATAACCGAATCGATCGGTGCCGGGCGGCAAGGTATCATGCCGGCGTTCGACGAACGCCTGGATGATACGCAGATCAAGTTGCTGGTGGCATACCTGGCGCGTTGAGCGCTGTTAATCAGTAATCATTGGATGTTGATGCCACACCAGGCTGCTTCTTCACCTGCGTTTTCAGGCGAGATGGTTCTGGCCACGTAAGCAATTCCGACTACGGGTCCATTCTGCCTGAATCACTGACTTCTTAGCCGCAACGCGTTACCTACCACCGACACTGAGCTCATACTCATTGCCACGGCAGCGATCATCGGTGACAGGAGAATACCAAAGAAAGGAAACAAAACACCGGCAGCGATCGGCACACCGATACTGTTATACAGGAATGCAAAAGTCAGGTTCTGCCGCATGTTTCCAACTGTTTGTTCCGAAATTATCCGTGCCTGGTTTATACCCCGCAAATCCCCTTTGACCAACGTTACCTGAGCGCTGCTCATGGCGATATCGGTCCCGGTACCCATGGCGATACCGACATCGGCCTTGGCAAGTGCGGGCGCGTCATTGATTCCATCCCCGGCCATGGCAACCCTGGCACCGTTTGCCTGTAACTCATCAATCAGCTTGAGTTTATCCTCCGGCGTTACCTGACTGTGTACCTCGTCGATATGCAGCTCGGCGGCCACAGCCCGGGCAGTCAGTTCACCGTCACCGGTAGCCATCACCAGTTTCAGACCGCGGCGGTGCAATGCAGCAATGGCCTCCTGGGTCCCCTCCTTGATGGGATCTGCCACTGCCAGCAAGCCACTGGCATGCTGGTCGACCGCCAGATATATCACGCTGGCGCCACCTTCATGCATCGCGTCCGCCTCAAGGACAACCTCGGAAGTATCGACGTTGTGCCGCCGCATGAATGTCAGATTACCGAGTATGACCTGTTTCCCATCCAGCACACCTGATACGCCGATACCGCTTCCCGAGTCGAACTCCGCCACTGCCGACAGCTCCAGGTTCCGCTCCCTGGCAGCTGAGACTATCGCCTTTGCCAGGGGATGCTCACTACCCTGGTCCAGGCTGGCGGCTATCTGCAATACAGCGTCTTCCAAATAGCCATTGAATCCCTTCGCTGCCCGAAATGCTGGCCGGCCTTCGGTAAGAGTACCGGTCTTGTCGACTACCAGGGTATCCACCCGGCGCAGGGATTCAATGGCCGTCGCATCGCGGAACAGGACGCCCTGGCTGGCTCCCTTGCCGGTGGCGACCATGATCGACATCGGTGTTGCAAGGCCGAGAGCACAGGGACAGGCGATAATCAGTACTGCCACCGCATTGATGAGCCCGTAGACCCAGGCCGGCTCAGGTCCGAACAGCCCCCAGATGAAGAATGTCGACAACGCTATACCCACCACGATTACCACGAAATAACCGGCCACGACGTCTGCCAGCTTCTGCATCGGAGCGCGGGAACGCTGGGCCTGGGCCACCAGTTGCACGATCTGCGACAGCATTGTCTCGGCACCGATGTGTTCAGAACGAATTATCAGACTGCCATTGGTGTTCATGGTGGCACCGATTACTGTGTCACCTGCTTGCCGGGTAACCGGAATCGGCTCTCCGGTTATCATCGATTCATCCACCGAACTGCGCCCTTCTTCAACCACTCCGTCTACGGGTATTTTTTCGCCAGGTCTCACCCGCAGGCGATCACCCACCATGATGTCTTCAATGGCAACGTCCTGCTCGCTGCCATCGCTGTTGATCCGTCGCGCCGTTTTTGGTGCCAGCCCCAGCAAAGCCCGGATCGCCGCTCCTGTTTGCGCCCTGGCACCCAACTCCATGATCTGTCCCATCAGGGTTAATGAAATGATGACCGCTGACGCTTCGTAGTAGACAGCGACACGGCCGTCCATGACAAAGGTTTCAGGAAACACCCCCGGCGCCAGCGTGGCTACGACACTGTAAAGGTAGGCAAGCGATGTACCCAGCCCGATAAGCGTCCACATGTTGGGACTGCGGTTTATCACGGATTGCACTCCGCGCTGGAAGAAAGGAAGTCCTGCCCAAAGCACTACCGGCGTGGCCAGCACCAGCTCGATCCAGCTTTGCCAGTCCATCGGCACCCAGCCACGGCCGTGGCCAAACATAGCCAGCACGAACACCCCCGCTGTGAGAGGCAACGTATAAAAGAAGCGGCGCCTGAAATCGATCAGTTCAGGGTTTGTCTCTTCGTCGAGACTCGGTGCTTCGGGTTCCAATGCCATGCCACATTTGGGGCAGGTGCCGGGGCCTTGCTGCCTGACCTCGGGATCCATCGGACAGGTGTACCAGGCACTGGCATCCGCAGAAGCCTGAGGCGTGTCCCGTTTAAGCAAATAGAGTTGCGGATCTGCCTCGAACCTGGTTTTGCAACCAGCACAGCAGAAAAAATAGTCCACTCCACCGAAACTCGCACTGTGGGCAGACTCATCAGTCACGCTCATGCCACAGACAGGGTCTTTCAACGGAGTCTGTGCATCGCTTTTATCACAACAACCTTGATCAGCTTCATTGGAATGGTTCTTAGAGTGGTTCTTAAAATGCTCCATAGAATGCTCCTTATGCCCCTGTTACTGCGCCACCGGACGATGGTGCCGGATCGATAGTGCCGGATTGATAGTGCCGGATTGATAGTGCCGGATTGATAGTGCCGGATTGATAGTGCCGGATTGATAGTACCGGTGAAATTTTTTCAACGCAGACTAACAAACAAGCCCCCATACTAAACCTTCGAGCGACTATAGAGTCCAGCCCGGGAGGTTCAGCTTACACCTAAACAATGGTTGCTCACTGGCCCGAAGTCAATGTCGCCATTCACTGATCCGATTGCAGCAACAGGCTTACTGTCCCAGGTCGGCAGGCCATTCAACAATTGCCGCGCTACTTGGTAGAATCATGCCAAACCATTCCTGCAACAGGTAGAGCCATGTCCAAGTCCTTAGAAATAACAAGGAAAATTCGGTCCACGGCTGCGCTGGTAATACTGAGCCTGGCAGTGCTGCCGACGTCGGTCCAGGCCGAGAACAGCCTCCGCAGCGTACTGATTCAGTCGCTGCTGGATTTTAATGCCATACTAATCACTGAAGTCGATGTCGTGTTTGTCTACGACGAAGCCACAGCGGCACAGATGCCGACCACCAAGGGAGAATGGTATGCACAGAAATACGATCTCCTGAAAGATGACCCCGCCGAGCTGGATGTCATAACCACATCTATTCCTCAAGGATTCGATTCAGCAAGCCTCAGTCTGCCCGAAAACTCAGCTGACGCGGTTATAATTTTTGCAGTGGCTTATCACGAGGGGCAGGGAGTAGAAATACATGACCTGACGGCAATGGAGCGATCCCTCATTCAGATCGATCAATTCGGTATTCGAGTCTCGGCAAGAGATTGAGCTTTCACTTCACTGAATCAGATGCGAATAGGTCGTATAAAGCTCGAAATTTTCCTGCATCAATTCCATTGACGCATCCGGGCCGATCCAGCGTCGGCCGATTGATGCCCGATCCAGCATTTCCTGTAATTGTGGATTGGACATTGCCTCGATAAGTGCCTGTTGTAACATCTCAAAGCGCGCTGGATACGTCTCTTTGAATGAGGCAGAAGTGGCATAGCCGCGAATAGATCCAGGCAGGACCGGCACACTGGTGCCAAGAGGTTCGAGCAGATCATTCAAGGGTGGTACCTGCCAGATGTCATTAGGCACATCGTTGTTCACCGCAAGTGGTCTGAGGTATTCGGCGATGCCTTCACATCCCCGGGCGCTGATGATAATAAAATCTACCACCCCACCTGCCACCGCGGCGCGGGCCAGGCCACCGCTGTTGTAGGCAACCAGGTTCAGGTTTTCCGGTGGAATGCCATTGGCTTCCAACAACAGATTGGCAGTTAGATGCCCGGCCGAGCCTTTGACGACCGCACCTCGCACTGTTTTCGGTCTGGTACGGATAGCTTCCAGTAACTCGGCAAGATTCTGGTAAGGAGCGCCTCGATAGAGCGCCACCAGGTCTTCGTCGAACCACTGAAAATTCAGGTAGGCAAAGTCCTCGATGCCATAGTCTGCGCTGCCGTTGAGCACGGTATTGATCAAATAGGGAGAAAACCCGGATGCCAGGATAGTGTAGCCATCGTCGGGTCGGGATAGAAAGTAATTGGCACCGATCAGGGTACCTGCTCCTGGCCGGTTGATAACGTTTACCGGCTGCCCCAGGGCGTCGGAAATGAAATTTGACATGGTGCGGGTCATGCGGTCAGCGCTACCGCCCACCCCGAACGGCACCACGATAGTGATCGGCCGGTCAGGATAAGACTGTTCCTGGGCCATAGCCTTGTCAGAGCCACCAATCGCAAAAACCAGCACAGCGCTGAGGAGTACCACAAGCGACCGGCCAGTCTGCCGACACCACCAGCAGGCCAATGGGATTCGGCAGTTCCGGCGGGGTTTGGCAATTGCAGTACTGAACCAGCTTAATGTCATGTTGGTTTGGCCTCTAGGATTTATTATTCTGATGCTGTTCTCCGTAAAATATGACCAATGCGGTAAATCGGTAAATGCCATGTACAAACTTACCATAGGGTAAAGTAACGAAGAAGGAATAAACGAAGCCCAGGTGGATCAGCAACAGCATACCCATGGCAGCTGTTTCCCTAAGCACCAACAGCAGCAGACCGGTCACGCTGATCAGGAAGAGCAGTGCGAGAAAGCCATAGTCCATACCATACTGCTGAACGTTAATTGGCCGGGGATCACTGTTTAGCTTTACCCAGGCAAGCCCGACCGGGCCGATCAGGAGGCCAAGTCCACCGGTAGTGCCAAGCATCACCGGCAGGCTAAAGAAAGGAAACGGAGAAAGCTGGCCCAACACATACTCGTAAAACGTAGCGCTGCAGGTTGCCGCAAAACAGAGCAGGAACCCCCACATGGTAAGCTGGTGGAATACGCGGCGCTGGTTGCTGAATGACTCATCGACTGTATTGCAGCCCTTGCCATGCCCACCACCAAGATTGCTCAGGGTAGCTGCACTTTTCATGGCTCCCCACAGTGCAGCAAAGGAAAAGTGACTGCTGCCCGCTGCAGCACTCCAGAACCTGTGAACACCCATAAGCATTGCCACTATACCAAAAAGAAAAATAGAACCAGCAGTTGCAACGATAAATTGATGGCTGACAATCTGGTAGAACGCACCGGGTAGCTGATGTTGAGCCAGCAACACGTCTCGATTAACAAGTGTAGAGCCGAGCAACATGGTCAGAGCCAGGATCAGCGCTGTCGCCAACGACACCACAAGTCCATTTTTCTGGAACATAGATCCCAGAATATTCGGCCAGGCATAACGTTGATAACTTTCAGCTCGCAATCTGCTGAACGCCAGAGGTGCATTAATATTAAATTCGTGGGGTGGTGAGTACTGACAGGCATGATAGCAGGCAGTACAGTTGTGACAGAGATTACTGAGATAGTCCAACTCTGACCACTCTACCTTTCGACGTCTGGATAGTGTCTGAAACGTGGCGCAAAAACCCTCACAATAACGACAGGCATTACAGATTTCCAATACCCTTTTTAATTCCACAGCGTCGTTGCTGAGACCATCAGTGGCGATAACTACTGGATCAGACACGCCGCCCTCTCTCCGGCAATCCTGCCGAATACTCCACCGATACTCATACCAGCCCCTGCACAGTATCCCTGCCCGAGAACATTACCTGCCATTATTTCGCCAGCGGCAAACACGTTCTCACAAGGCTCACCACTTTGTTGAATAACCCGAGCGTCCTGATTTACCGTCACGCCCAGGTAAGTGAACGTAATTCCAGGCCGCAGCGGGTACGCATAGTACGGTGGCGAATCAATGGCCAGCGCCCAATGGGACTTCGGCGGCTCCAGTCCGGTTGTATGGCAATCATCCAGAACATTCTGGTCAAAGTGGCCCACAACAATTGCTTCGTTAAATTGATTGATCGTGGACGTCAGCCCCACCTTGTCGAGATTAATGCTTTGTGCCAGTTGCTCGATGGATTGCGCCTCGATTGCCGGAAATACCGACGGCATGAACCTGTCGATGCTCTTCGAGTCGATAATAGAGTAGGCGATCTGGTCCGGTTGCTCCGCCACCAGTCGCCCCCAGATCGCGTAGCGCTTGGGCCAGAAATCTTCCCCTTCGTCGTAAAATCGTTGTGCCTGGTTGTTGACCACGATTCCAAACGGCACACTGTCCAGGCGGCTGACGATGCCACCATCGAACTTGGGGGCCCGGGCATCAATGGCCACAGCGTGACATTGGTCGGCACTGCCCACTTTTTTAATCCCGTTGCGCAACAATTCCTTCAGCATACGTCCCTGGGCATAAGGTGTGCCGCGAACGAGAAAATTTTCAGCTTTTTCACCCCACACTTCTTTCAGCCATGCAGTATTGGCCTGAAATCCACCACTGGCCACCACCAAGGCCTGAGCCTCTATTTCGAGCGTAGCCTCATCGTATTCGATGCAGGCAGACTGGAACCGGCCGTTACTGAACTCCAGGGCTTGTGCTTCGGCACCATAGTGAATCTCGACGCCAAGTCGTTCGGCGGCCAGATAAAGTGCATTAACCAACGCCTTGCCGCCACCCAGAAAGAATGCATTGGTTCGTGCCAGATTGAGAGTACCGCTGAGCGCGGGTTGGAAGTGCACACCCTGGTGTTGCAGCCACTGAACCAGCTCAGCACTTTTTCTGATCGTCAGGCGAGCGAGTGCTTCCTCGGTCTTACCTGCAGTGACGCGCAGGATATCCTGCCAATACTCATCTTCAGAGTACGAATCCAGCAATGTCGCCAGTGGTCCATGATGCATGGCGCGAAGGTTGCGGGTGTGTCGTGAATTGCCACCCCGCAGTGCCCTGTCAGCATGCTCCACCAGAACCACCCGGGCACCAGCCTGCCGTGCCGAGATGGCGGCACAGAGTCCGGCGTTGCCGCCACCGATTACCAGTACGTCAGTACTCTTACTGATCAAGCCGCAGGTTCCATTGGCAATGGTTGATCGAAAATCACGATTGATTATAACTGGCAGCTCAATTTTATTCAGGCAAGCAATGTCTTCTTAGGCAGTGAAAGAAGCCCTTTTACAGCTGTTGGCTCATAGGATAGTTAGACCGTAGTCGGCCATATACAGACATCGAATTTGGGTTTCCAAAATGAAATACTGCATATTAGCACCATAATACAGGAGCTCAGTACTGTCGACGAACTCGGTTGATCGCTGCAATCGTTTCGCTGGTACCCACTTCGAACAGCGGGTTGACCTCTTCCTCGCTCTTTGCACAGTTTAACCAGTCCTGCATCAAAGGATGGTCAAGCACGAACTCCAGGTAGGTTTTCGCCTCGTTGGCCAGTTCAATACCATAGGTATTGAATCTGAAACCGACAGGCGCATACAAGCAATCCGCAATAGAGAATCTGCCAAACAGCCAGGGTCCGCCCTCTCCGTAACGACGTCTCAGATCACCCCACAGTTCATCAATCCTGCTCACCTCGGCCTGGAGTTCCGGAATTAGGGCGACCTGGCGACCGGTTGCCCGGACATTCATGGGTAACAGGTTGCGAATGGCAGGAAATCCCGAATGCATTTCCGCGCTGACACAACGCGCCAAAGCCCGTTGATCAACATAGTCTGGCCACCCGGCATTCGATAGGTATTTTTCCGATTCATACTCACAGGTTGCCAGGGAATCCCAGACAGTCACATCATCATCGACCAGCACCGGCGCCTTCCCGGTACCGGAATAGACAAGAAGCTGTTCTTTGTAACCATCCTCAAACAACGGTATGCGAATTTCTTCAAAATTCAGTTTGTGATACGAAATGAACAACCATGGCCGAAGTGACCAGGATGAGTAGTTCTTGTTACCTATGACCAGTTTCATTTACTTCCTTCTGGCTCGCGCCAACCGTGCCTGCTTGGGGTCGATCTGTAAAGGTCGGTAATTTTCTACCCGGTCTTTGGCCTGCAGAATATATTCCGTCGGCAAAGGCCAATCTTTTCCGTTGAGCAAATTAGAAAAAATGCCTATGGAATCTGCATCGATATTGATAGCGGAAAATTCTTCAATTATTCCAGACTGCCTGAGAACGTCCGGCGCGGTTGTGCCTTCCTCCACTTCCAGAGAAATTATCAGTTGTTTCTCGGGCGTGGCGTAGGCCACGTCAACAGGAATCATGGTTCTGTATTCTTGCTTCTGCTAACCGTACACCAACTGTGTTCACTGCACCGGAGCATCCACCAGGGTGTTAGCGGAGCTGCTGAACAGTTTCTCCATAGCGAATTCCTCCAGCCCACCAGCAAATTCAAGCTCCATTTTCATGAGGAAAAAGGAAGATACAGTCTGCCAGGGAGGGCAGCCGGTAGCCACTCGACCTGGTAGTGGCATGCGTGATGTTTAGCCAGCTATAAAGACCAGTTCAAAACAAGTTTTCTATATAGAGAAGTCGATTTCCTAGGATTTCTGGCCGCGGAACGGCCAGATAACTGGCTTGCCTGTCACAAAACTGGACAATGCTCTGCCCCGGAGATAAATTTTATTCTTCCTATACTCGATATACCACGATTCGGACAGATCAGGTACGGCCAATCCTAAAACTTGTTGATTGCAATGGCCGGCAAGTGCTCTCTACACTCTCAGGCTCCCCCACAGTAACCAGACAGCAGATAAACAGCCGACCGACCTCCATTATTCCGTAAGCCACGAGTTGTGGAAGTTCCTGGTCGGCTATTGCATCCTGGGTCTAATACTTGATCTCCCGCGATCACGCCACCGAAACCATCGTTCTCTGAAAGCTCTGGTGAAGGTAAGCGCTTAAGTGAAAAGTCAAATCACGCGCATCGTCAGCCACACCATCGATATAAACAGACTTGCGCCGTCGCATAAAAGGAAGCCCCAACGCGTAAAGACCCGGTGACTCGACAACTCCGCCGTCATGTTTAAGATGACCTTTAGCATCCAGCACTGGCACTTTCAACCAGGAATAATCCGGTCGGTAGCCGGTTGCCCAGACTATCGTACTGATCTCGCCAGTGGTGAGATCAATAGCCAGTCTGGGGGTTTCATCGACTCGAGTTGGTTCGATCTCGTGAGCTGGAGGCAGTTCGTCGTTCAACCTGTTTTCGTCTATCCAGTTATCGATGGACTTCAACATCCTGTTCATCTTCAGATCGGCCATCTTACACATATTGGCTAGTGAACCAGAGAACAGAGCCTGATGCCTTTGAATGGATGAAAACCTGCCAACGAACCGGACTCCTGACCGACTCAAGGTATTGATGTCAAGATCTCTGGCCGGACTGCTGCCAACAAGCTGTAGCGACGGCACCCGCCGTGCACGGTTAATGTCATCCACTTCCGTGTACTTAAGGTTTAGTACACCGCAGCGATCCATCCACCACATGATGTCCCTGCCCCGGTAAGTACGGGGCATGCGAGTCTGTTCACCGGTGGATACCATGACCTCGCGCCCTGTTTTCTGGATCTCTTCTGCCAGTTGAAGCCCCGATGCAGAAGCACCTACCACCAGCACTCCACCAGGCTTGAGTTGGTCGGGATTCCGGTACTGCATAAGGTCAATGCAGTCTATGGTTTTTGGTACCGCGTCTGCAAAACGCGGCACCAGAGGAATATTGCAGGCACCGGAGGCAATGACCAGCGCCTTACATTGCCATTCACCATTGTCGGTAACCACCCGATAGCCGTTCTGAGTCCGGGTAACCTGTTCTACCGTTACTCCGGTGTAAACAGGAGCAGAAGCTGTTTCTGAATAGTCTGTCAAAAAATTGATAAATTCACGGACAGACATGAAACCATCAGGTTCATCGCCTTGGTAACTGTAATCTACCAGTCTGCTTTGCCAGTTAGGAGATAACAACCGGAGGGAATCCCAACGCTCCGTGCGCCAGGAATTTCCCACCTCACCCCGTTCCAGTACCACATGGTTGATGCCGGCTTTGGACAGACAATGACTCATGGAGAGTCCAGCCTGGCCGGCACCGATGATCACCGTGCTGACAAAGCGCCCTGGCGATGCTTGATGCACTGAGGCGACCGTTTTCATCTTACTTCTACCGTCACATTGGTCGGGTTGGTGACTGCGTCGAAAACTGCCGAGCGCTTCTGCGACTGCGCCACTACAGCTTCGATATCCTCACGTGACGCATCGGCCTCAATGTCGAAAATCACTTTGATACCGTTGAAGCCATTGCGCACATCCTTGTCGATACCCAGAATACCCTGAATATCCATGTCGCCTTCTAGGGTGGCGGAAACCCGATGCAACTGGATCTCGCGATTCTGAGCGACGGAGGCGATTCCTGCAGTAAGACAACCCGCCAGCCCCACCAGGACGAACTCTACCGGTGTCACACCGTTGTCTTCAGAGGCGAATATTTCCGGGTGGTCCGTGTCAAAAGTGAATTGCCGTTGGTGGTTTTGTTCCGAACCCAGTCCAAAAAACTTTTCGACGGTAGCGCGAGTGTGAGTTCCATTAATCCACTCACTGGAGGCCCGCCACTGAAATTGCGCCGCCTCTGGAGCCTGAGTCAGTGCTTCTCGGGCTTCCAGAAGCGCGCCTACGTTGACTCCGTTTTCTGCGATCTTGGCTTGTACATTCATAATTTTCTCCTTCCTCGGTTACACGATAGTTAGTTGCTTAGCCGGTTTGAGACCGGATGAGTGAAGGATGGAGGGATTGCGTGGAAGTCAGCGTGGAATACTCCGTGGTTTTTATTGAATTACCGTTAGAGATGAGCATTAATCCGGCGATGAAGCGCAGTCCAGGCCGTTATTCAACGCCGCATAGTTTATGCAAAGTAATTTTCAAAAGCCTGCTACTAAGGAAAATTATCCTCATTCAGGTGCTGGAACGACCAGACTTTGTCAAACGGCATCTGTGCTTCAGTCTGAGCGGCGCGAACAGACTCGGCATCCGGAGCACGATAGAGGCAGATCATGCGTTTGCGATCCCTGGAAAAAAACGTTCTCACAAAAGTCACGTTACGGGTATCCAGGCACCAGGCACTCGCTTCTTCGATGGCAGCGATATCAGCCAGGTCCACCGGTTCCGGAAACGTCCTTTCCACAACCACATTAACCGCACCCTTGTCCTCTGTTCTATGAATAGTTACAGGATAAACCACCTTGACCGGTGTATTGTTGAGTTGAAACGAGCTCCGCAGTGCCTCGGCATCCGGTGCTTCGAAATGACAGATCAATGTCTTGCCGTCAATGGATAAAAAACTTTCGCGCCAGGTCACATTGTAAATATCCATGCAACCGGATATTTCCAGCGACATAGCCCGCAGTGTTTCTTTAGTGACTGTGTAATCGAAAGTTCTTTCCAGAATCAAGTCAGACATACAGTTCGTCCTGAAAGCGTTTGATAAGATCTTTAGCCTTTCCCCGCGCCCATATTGCGCCAGTATCGTCAGGTAGCGAACGTAAGGCATCCAGCTGTTTTCGACATTTTTCTGGTTTGAGTTGCCGATGGTAGGCTTCTACCAGCACCATTCGGGCCATGATGATTTCAGATGCTCGATCCAGAATCTGCGCATTCTGCAACGCCTCGGTGGCACGCTCGACAGCCCAGTCTGTATCACCGGCTTGTAGATCAAGATGAGCCGAGCGATTCAATATATAAGCGAGGCGCTGCTTGGCATCGACATCGCGCAAATTCTGCAAGGCCGCTTCTATCCCGCTGTCGTCATTATTTAAGGCATACTCGCACAAGGCTTCAATCGCATGGGCAAAGGGGCCCTCGCTCCCCTGGCGCAATTTGTCGCCGAGCGATAATAGCGCCTGGCAGCGACTGGCTGCGGCCTGATAGTCACCCTTTTCAATTTCGATCATGGTCAGGTATTCGTTGGCCTGAAATTCCTGCAGCCTATTGCCGTGTGTCTTGGTGCGAACGCGGGCTTCTTCCAGCAGGCTTTCAGCTTCACCCAGGTCGTTTTCATAGTATTTCAACATGCCCTGTGCAGCGGGTAATGCATCACTATCAATGCGCCCTCTTTCAGCACGAGCCGCAACTTCCATCAGCATGGCATCAGCATCGGGCAGGTCTTTCTCCAGAAGCAAAAGACACCGCGCAGCCTCCGCCATCCCGACGATATGCATTTCCTCGGACCCCCCTCGCGTCACGCGCTCCGCCTGCATTATTTCACGCTTGGCCCCTGACCAGTTGCCATGGGCCCAGCGAATTTCGCTGGCCATGTGATAACCGAGGCGCGCATGGCTCAAGGCGCCATGGTCAAGAGCCTGCTCAGCCAGTGCCACGTATTCCGCCGCTGCCGATTCCCAGTCGTCCACCGGAGCAGCCTGCAATTGCACCTCTTTCAATTCAAGAATCAAGCATACCCTGTTGGCACCAGTCAGGTCAGCCGCAAACTCCAGGCCCTTGCAGGCAAGCTCATAAGCGTCATCATTGGCAAAAAATCTTAAACAGAGGCGCGATGCAAGCACCAACGAGCGGGCGGCGATGGCCGGATCGCCGCTTTTTGACGCGTGTCGAGCCAACCCCGATGCCAGTTCGAGATCCACAGCAGCGTCACCTTCCATGAACTCCGCTATGCGTCGGTGCATGTACTTGGTGCGCGATGTTGCGATGCTCTTGTAGATGGAACGGGCTACCAGGTCATGGGAAAAGCAGTAACCTTTATCAGTGTTCAGCAGGATGCCACTCTGCTCCGCCTCTTCCAAAGACTCCTCAACTGTTGGAGTATCGAGATCACTCATTCGTTCCAGAATAGCTGTATCGATATGCGGTGACAGTACCGATGCCCACCGCAACAGATCAACCGTTTCCGGTTGCAGACGGGAAAGGCGTTCATTGACCAGATCATTCAAGGTACCAACAAAATCACCATCAGCCACCGCGCGCGCCAGTTCGATTGCAAGTAGGGGGTTTCCCCTACTTTCTTTTCCGATCAGTTCGCTGTCTACACCAGGAATCCGGCTGGTAATCAAGCTGGAGATGTCGTCCTGCTGGAGCGGTGCGAGATTGATTGTGTGCAACTGCTTGTCCTGACGCAACCCGCGCAATAATTTCATTACTGCGTTATTGGACAGGATTTCCTGATCTCGGGCTGCAAGAATCACCCACACGGGCCTGTCGGCATTCATGCGCAACAGGTAATGGAGAGCAGCCGAACTGGATTCATCACACCATTGGATATCGTCAAACAGAACGACCACGGGACCGTTTTCTGACTCCTCCCTGACTAGATTACTCAGGCTGCTGAATAGCTTTTCCCTGTCGATGCGTTCACTGCCACTAAACAATTCGATCGTTTCCCGGTTGGCGGAATCCCGCAATGCATCGTTCCATAGCGCAAACGGTCGCACGATTTCCGACTCAAAAGTCCCGGCAGCCAGCACCAGCGCACTGTTACTATTACCGATAGCGCGGGCATAAGACAACAGGTGTGTCTTGCCGATTCCAGGCTCACCCTGCAACAGGATACACGCCGCCTTCGACTGTTCCCGGACCTTATCGAAACTCGCCTGTAACTCTGCAAGTTCCGTGTCTCGGCCTATCAGTGGCCGAGGCGCACTGGCTGCTTTGGCTTTTTTCCCAGGTTGTGCAGCGCGAGCGGCCGGGTTTCCGGAACCACCTCGTAGCGCCCGGACCAGTTCCAGGTCGTCTTCGCCCACTTCTTTCAGTAACTGGCTTCCCTGCTCAACCTGCTGCTCAGCTTCCCGCTTGCGACCGCTTGCCACCAGTATCCTGATCAGGTTTGCTCTGGCCGTCTTGTCATAGGGCAACTGATTAACCAGTCGAAGTGCGTAATCGATGCCTTGCTCGGGTTGGTGTTGCAGGCGGCAGACCAGTTCCGAAAGCAACGTCCGCTGCAGCTTGCTGACCCGCTCACGTTGTGTAGTACACCAGGCACTGAATTCATGGAAATTAGGCAGTTCCAGCCCTTCCAGGAATTCGCCCCGGAATTTTTTTTCTGCTGCTTCCAGGCTTTCGATTGGCAGGCAAGACAGTCCCGCGGATACCAGTTTCTCGAGTTCCATGACATCGATGGTCGCGCCATCAGGCTGAAACGAGACCTGATTGCGATCGGCCACGATACGCGCCAGTCCGTCTTCATCCACCAGGCGGCGCAGTTTGGAAAGGCTCCAGCGTAAGGATCCTCGGGGATCGTCGGGGATTTCCCAGAACAACTCACAGAGCTGCTCCCGACGATGGCTGCGCTCAGAAAGGGCAAGATAGGCCAGTAACGCCCTGGTTTTCTTTGAGGGGGGCAGGTCTTGCTCCTCCCCCTGTCGAAGAACTTTCAATTCACCCAGGAAATGTAGCGCTACATCGACCATGGCCTTGTCCAACGGTAGATTTTCCACAGCGATTATATGCAGTCCCCACAAACCCGTCCATGAAGTGAAGTCCACGAATACCACGGTGTTCAGCAAAAAACCACGCAAACTTACACGGGAAATTCCCCGTTAGTGCATCAGTATGACCATCAACAAGGCAGAAACTCATTGTTTTTCAAGCCCAAGCGGCCAAGGAGAAAATTATGACCCGTTTCAACAACATTCTTGAAACCATCGGAAATACACCCCTGGTGAATCTGAACAAACTGGCTCCAGACCATGTAAACCTTTACGTCAAACTCGAGTACTTCAATCCCATGGGCTCGGTCAAGGATCGAATGGCTCAGGCAGTCATTGAGGAAGCAGAACGGCGTGGTGACCTCAAGCAAGGGCAAACGGTTATCGAAGCCACCAGTGGCAACACCGGCATCGGGCTGGCCATGGTTTGTGCCCAAAAAGGCTACCCACTGGTGGTGACCATGGCGGAAAGCAATAGCGTTGAAAGACGAAAACTGTTGCGCTTTCTGGGTGCCAAGGTGGTATTGACTCCGGCTTCTGAAAAGGGAAGCGGGATGCTCAGAAAGGCGGAAGAGCTCGCCGAAAAACATGGCTACTACCTGACCCGCCAGTTTGATAATGAAGTTAATGCCGAGGTGCACTCTCGCACCACGGCCCAGGAAATTCTGCAGGATTTTGCAGATGAACAACTGCATTACTGGGTATCCGGTTTCGGCACCGGTGGAACCTTGAAAGGCGTTGCCAGGGCGATGAAGGCGACACGTCCGGAAGTACAGGTTATTGCCGCAGAGCCTGACAATGCCCAGTTGCTTGGCAGTGAAATAAGACAAACAAGAGGCCGCGACGGCAAACCCAGTGCCAGCCACCCGAATTTTCAACCCCATCTGATGCAGGGCTGGAGCCCGGATTTTATTTCATCACTGGCGGAAGAAGCGGTGGAGGAGGGCCTCGTCGACCAGATCATGCCGGTGGACGGTAACGAGGCGCTACGCATGTCGCGGGCACTTGCCCTGAAGGAAGGCATCTTTGCCGGCATTACCAGTGGCGCAACGCTGGCCGCGGCCATCGAGATCGCCAGAGATGCCAGGCCAGGAACAAATATCGTCTGCATGATTCCAGACACCGGTGAAAGATACCTTTCCACGCCACTTTTCGAACACATCAGTGAGGAGATGACAGAAGAAGAGATTGCATTATCGGAGTCTACCCCACTTTGCCGGTTCGAAGACGGATGCAAAGTACCGGAAGTGGCTTCGGTGCCGGAGAGCCAAGACGCTATCGTCGAAGCGGACCGAATGGTTCAGAATATTATCGACAGTGATCCGGTAGTCATGTTTGCTCTTGAGTGGTGTGAATTCTGTTGGGCCGCCAGGAAATTGCTGAGCGCGCTGGATGTACCCTTTCGAACTATAGTAATAGACTCCAAGGCGAACCAGCTGAATAGCGTCGGGCTTGCTATCCGCAAGGCGGTCAATCGCAAGACTGGCGTCCCTACGATTCCCCAGATTTTCATTGGCGGACAGGCCATCGATGGTACCAGCGATCTTTTTGCTGCCTATCAGGACGGTTCGCTGGTAGATCGGCTAACCGAGCTCGGTGTGCCCCTTGGCAACTCGCGTTACATCGATCCGCAACAGTTTCTGCCAGGCTGGGTGCAACCTCGCAAGAGCGCCTGATTTCAAGACCAAACATGCTAGAGGAGAAATGCTATGACCTTTATCAACACCATTGAAGCAAACCGGGCTGAGGGTGAGGTGAGCCGTATGTACCAGGCACAGCAGGGAAACGGGAATTTTGTTCCCAACTATGCGCGAGTGTTCAGCCACCGACCCGCACTCATGAGTGCCTGGGCCGCGCTGGTAAAAGAAATTCGCAGGCCGGTAGATAGGCGGCGCTACGAACTGGTATCGCTTGCCGCTGCGCAGGAAATAAAAAGCTCCTACTGCTCGCTGGCTTTCGGCAGCAAGCTCTTGAAGCATTCTTACAGTAAAGAGCAATTGCAGGACCTGCTTGCCAATGTCGACACCGAAACACTTGATGCCAAAGACAAGGCAATGATTCGTTTTGCCAGGAAGGTTGCCCGCGACAGCTCCTCTATCAGCTACGAGGACGTAGAAGAACTGCGCAAGCTTGGATTCAGCGATGAGGAATTATTTGACATTGTCGTGGCAGCTGCGGCCCGGTGTTTCTTTGCCAAAATTCCTGACGCCCTGGGCGTCAGGCCAGACAGTGAATATCAGAACCTGGACGACTCCCTGAAGCAGTTGCTGGTTGTGGGGCGTCCTATCTCAGAGGGACAGGAAAATGCAACCTGATTGTTACACAAGCCACTCGGCAACAAATAGTCCGCATCGCGCAAACATAACGGATAGCGGCCCGGGCAACTGGACCGATCCTTGCTGTGTCCGTTCCACCCGGCGTTTTCAACAGGCCGCTAACCAGGAAAACTTGCCGGCAACCCTGTTCATTTACGGACCACGCCCGGAGAACTTTGTTACAGGTCAATCGGCTGGCAGAAATCTGACAGGATATTGTACGGTTCCCAGGTTCAGTGTTATCACCTGTCTGTTGCGGCGCAACGCCGCCCAAGCACTGGATATCCTGTTGCCCGCCTTGCTGATCTGGATAGTGTTGATCGCACCGGCTTTCGGCGACGAGCGGGCGGATCCTCTTGAACCGTTCAATCGGGTGACATTGCAGTTCAATAGTGCGCTCGACAAGGCCGTACTCAAGCCGGTTACCCGCATCTACACCAGGGTCACCCCCGGCTTCATCAGATCAGGTGTCAGCAACTTCTTTAGCAATGTGGGAGAACTGAAAAACCTTGTTAATCACCTGTTGCAGTTGGATATAAAGGCTGCCTCCGTTGATGCCGGGCGATTCGTCATCAACAGTTCGCTCGGCGTTGCTGGCCTGTTTGAAGTTGCCCAGCCGGCGTTAGGCCTTTCCGGCGCACCAACATTAACCATAATAATAGTGACACCGATATGCAAAGCGTTGCTATCAAATGTTTGAGTAAGGTGGGTAACTTGTGACCTGCAATATATGAAGCAATTATTACAGCAAATGTAATAGTGACCCATAACTCGAATTGGGAGTTGATGTTGCTTTGAACTGCATCAAGTACACTTACAAATTCAGAAATGGTTGAATCTTGCTCCATTTTGTACACCTAACATTTTGTTACTGGGTAAAACTTCATATCGAAGATGAGCGGGCCAGCCATAGTATTTCATTGCTGCTTACGGCTATAAGCCGAGGTAGATACAAATTTTCACCTATAAATATCTTCAAGGCGCCAATTGCTTCAATACCTCATCGAAGTTTTCAACGAGTACCAGATTGGTATCCTCCGCGAAAATTCTCGGAACCCCGTCTGCTACAGGTTTCAGCATCAAGAATCTTTGCCCATCGGCACTTGGAGAGTAGCTGCTGTATGTGGATGAGAGATGATCACTAGTGAATAGCACCTGAGGGATACTGGCTCGAAATTCCTCCCCTGCCGCTATATCTATGCCGTAAGTCTCGGTGCCCGAATCTGTAACACGTCGGTAAAATAATTCGCCTGTACCAGCAGCCCACTGGGGGTCATTTCCGCCTGTGTTGCTTACTTGCCACTTTCCCGTTTCAATATCGGGATAAGGCCGCACATATACTTCAGGCCTGCCTGTTTCATCAGATACGTAAGCCAACCAGCGGCCATTAGGAGAAATATTTGCTCGCCCCTCACTATATTCCGTAGCCAGTAATGTATCCTCTTGATGCTCTGGGTTAAGACTTAATTTAGAAATGCTGGTGTCCCCTCCTCTTACCGGATTACTAAATAGTAGATGATCGGCATTGGGAGCGATCGTAATGGGTGCGTTAACACCAAATTCATTCGGCTTCATTTCTAAAAGTGTTTCGACTTCGCCGATTCCATTCGCATTAACTGAGAGGATGCCATTGCGGCTGCCATAGATAAGTCGTTCGCCATCAGGGGTCCAGATATGGCCTTGAACGAAAGAAGTGAAGGTGACACGGCTCAAGGTGCCTCGGTCGAAAGTGTAACTCCAGACATCGGATACTATACTTCTCTCTTCTCTGATCGATAACGCAACACGGCTTTCATCAGGAGAAAGTTTGAGCGTGTCGTAAATCTGAGGCACCATTTCTAATGGTGCCTCGTTACCCGCACGATCAACCCAGGTGAGTATGCTTTTCCCTTGCCCATCTTCCACACTTCCCCCAGGTACATAAACCAAATTTCCGCTGTCGGAAAGCGTATAGAATACAATGCCTGGGACTTCAACTTCTCCGACGTTCTCGACGAAAACCGCCGCTTCTCCCCGGACACTTCGACTGTCTAGATCAAATGGAACACCCCAAAGGGCGCCATCCCTCATAAAGACTAAATGACCTGAAGGAGCGTAGCTCGCATTGTAAGCATCGGTTATAAGAAGTTGCGCTTCTTGAGTGTCGAGATCATAAAGCTCGACCGTGCCCGTTTCATGAACTCCTGCTGGGAAACGCCAGCGCGTGAACAATATACTTCTTCCACCAGGAAGGCCTTTAGGCCAGCTATAAACTTCCGAATTGTCTGTGGCTTGGTTGGGAATTTCAATAAGTTGCACTTCTCCACCCGATGCTGAAACGTATCCAATTCCGGAATCTAAAAACACTAAAAGTGTATTATTGTCCAGCCAGCTCAAACCAAGATCGCCCAGTTGGATGTTGGTGGTAATGTGCTGTACGCCACCGCTATTAACAGATACTTTCCGCAGATTTCCGTCGTCAACGGCTGCTATCCATTCGCCATCGGGTGAAAAAGCCACTGGCCATATACGAGTCTGATTTTCGAAAGGCTGCCCAAGCAGGCGTGGCTCAAGTTGATCCAAGTCGCGCAATCCTAATTGCAATTGATTCTGTGCGGAAAAGGTCATATGAGCAAGCTGAGTGCCATCAGGCGAGAGACCTAATTCAACCCGCTGACCACGAGAATATCCCGAGCGCACAATAATGTTGGAGCGGACTACTCTGTTGTTTAAATCATTCTCTCTAAGGTTTTGGTTGGCTGGGGAAAGAGGCGAGTCCTGACCTGAATCTCTACTGAGCAAAAACCGATCGGTGATTTGGAATCCAACAACCAGCAATACCAGAACGAATGTTGCATAAATAAGTTTTTGGTCAGAATTTTGATTGCCACTTGGTCGAGGCTGAGCATGGCTGTCGGCACGAATACCCTCGGGTGTGAGTTCATAAGCCCAGGCGAAAACGAGAGCTACAGGAAACCCAAGAATCAGTAACAGTACAACCGTCTGATTGACCCAATCCGGCGTGTTGAAAGTGGGCAGAACTGTGCTGGTCACTTGAACAATCAACCAAGCAACCACGGCATACACTGCGGCCACACGAAAGACCTTGCGCCTCTTGAGTTCCTCGAACAGCCTACCCATAGGAGGGTTCCTGCACTTTTTGTTATTTATTTGGCAAAAGAGTCTACCATAATGGTAATACGGACTAATACGTCTGCTTTCCGGGGGCAGGAATTGAGCTATTTCTGGAAGATCTCTAACGGCAGCTTGGGGTCGGCTCCTACCATTTCAGTATCCTCGCGGGGAACGACCGCTATCTGACAAATCGGACATTACCTTTCAATTGAAGACCAGGTCTTCGTTTATTACGACGCACTGCCTGCCAGGCGTCGCAGGTAAGCAATCAGCCGCCCGCCAAACAGCGATAGAAACAGTAGCAGCAAAAATACCATGGCGATTGGCCTTTGCAGCAGGTAGCTGAACTGACCTCCGCTTATCTGGTACGTGTAAATCATCATTTCGTCCGCCATGCCACCTAGCAGCAAACCGATCACACAGGCTGGAATCGAAAAGTCATAGCGTTTGAATACCAATCCCAGCAAGGCAAACAGCATCAGTGTGATCGGACCGGTCACACTGCCGGTGAGACCAAAGGCGCCAAACACGGACAGAGTCAGTACCGAAGGGATCAGGTAACGCATGGGTACCTTGACAATGTTAGCCAGCACTGGAATGAACAGCAGCCCCAGGCCGATGAGCAGGAACGCCTGCCCGAAATTGGCCAGGATGATGGCGTATACCACATCGGACTGCTCGCGGATAAATACCGGTCCGCCGGTAATGTTGTGCATGGTGAAAGCTGCCAGCATGACTGCCGTAGCCCCACCTCCCGGAATACCCAGTGCCAGCAACGTTGCCAGCGAGCCGGCCTCCGATGTGCTGTTAGCGGATTCCGAAGCGACGATACCAGCCGGATTGCCAGTGCCGAAACTGTCCGGATCCTTTGACCGGCGTTTGGTCTCTACGTAAGAGAGCAGGTTGGCAATAGAAGAACCCACACCTGGAATCGCTCCCACAATGACGCCAATCAGGCTGCCTCGACCCAGCGTACCAGCATACCTGAACGTACTGCGAAAACCCGCCATGATCTCAGGCACGTTTACCTTGCGCGCCGCATCGTCTTCTACCAGGTAGTGGGCATTGACCAGCCGGAACAGTTCCGAGGCGGCGAACATACCCATCATCGCCGGTATTACCGGAATACCGTCCAGCAGTGAATCCAGCCCCAGGGTTCCCCGGGTGACACCAGCCTCGCTGAAACCGATGGTGCCAAGCATCAAGCCGAATAATCCGGCAATAATGCCCTTGGCCGGGCTGTTTCCGCCGAGGCTGGCTATCAGCGTAATGCCCCAAAGAATCAAAACCGACATCTCTGCAGGGCCAATCTTGAGCACCACTTCAGACAAGACGCCAATCAGCAGCAGCAACACTGCGTAGCCTAAGATTACACCCAGACAAGATGCCCCCAGGGCAACACCCAGCGCGAGATTATGCTTACCCTGGCGAGCCAGGGGATAACCATCGAAGGTCGTAGAGATTGAAGAAGAGGTGCCAGGTATATTCATAAGGATGGCGGGAATGCTGCCACCGAAAGCACCACCGGTAAAAATTGCCGTCAGAAACAGCATGGCCTGCATGAAGTCCATGTACAGGGTCATAGGCAGAAAGATGGCCATGGCCATGGAAATCTGCAGGCCCGGTATGGCCCCGAACGACAGTCCGATAAGAATACCTGGCAACACTACCAGCCACGGCGTGAAGCTGGAGAACAGCAGGGACAGGGCTGCGGATATTGCTTCCAGTTCCAGCATGCTCAGCTACCACCTGGCAATAGCAACAAGGGCATGGGATACGGCAACATGTAAGAGAAAAACAATGCGCTCGAAAAGGCGAACACCAGGCTGTACCCTAACACCCATTGCCATTTTTTTTCTCCGGCCAGGTGCAGAAACAGTGCGATGAAGATAAATGTGCCAACGTCGAATCCCAGCCACGGTAAAGTCACTACGTAACCAACAAACAACAGCACCACCTTGAACGTCGCGGAATCTTCAGCTTCCTCCAAGGACTCTGACTTATCCTGTGAAGTGGAAACCGGAACGAGCAGCTCTTTCACAAAGGTCAGCAGGCAAAGCAGCAGGATCGATACCGTCAGAGGCAGAACAAAGATCAGGTTGTAAATCTGCGTGGAGGCACGCCAGGTGTCCCAAAGGTACCAGGCAGTGTAAAGAAAAAGTGCCAGGAGAATAGCGAAATTGCCAGCCTGCTCTCTATTTAGTCTATTTAACCTACTCAATCTATCCAGTCGCTTCAGTCTATACAGTCTCTTCATGCAGTTTTAATTATTTTGATGGCCATCGGTTATTGTCAGTTTGCCTCAGGCAAACGCCAGATAGAAAAAGTTTACAATCAGACACAGGGTAAGAATATCGACAATTCTTCCATGACCTTTGTCAGTCATGTTTCTCAGCAACCTGCTGCCGAGCCAGTTAGCCGGTATGGTGATCAATCCCAGACCGATACCCATGATAAACAGTTCCTGATTCAACATCGACGTAGCTCCAAATACCGACATCTTCAGAAAGTTCATGGCCAGGGTAACAGTGGCCAGAGTACCAGCGAAGCTGAGCCGGTTCATCCCGGTTCCCAGTAAAAACGGTGCCAGGAAAAATCCCGGGCCTACCACGTTACCCGCCAGCACTCCCCAGACAGCGCTGGCGCCTGCCAGCATTGCCGGCCCGGTACGAATTCTGTGGTGCCGCGCCCAATACTTGATGGGAATGGAAGTCGACAGAAAAAGAGCGAACACGATGGCCACTGTGCCCGGATCGAGATAAGTAAATATCAAAGCACCGACTACGGTAGTCGGCAGTCCGAAAAGCAGCACCTTTCTGGCGGTAAGCCATGCAGTTTCCTTGCGGTAAATAAACACGCGTGACGAATGGCTGATTACCAGCGCGCAGGTCATCACCGGAATCGCCATCTTGATGCCAAGCAGGTGAGAAAGTATGGCAGTCATCACTACCCCACCTGCCATGCCGGTCGCACCGTGCAGCATACCGGTCAAAAAAGCACAAACTGCAATCAGCAGGAACAGGCCAGCAGAAAAATCAGCGACCTCAGCCATAGTCACGTGAGCAATCGCCACCTGAACCATAGTCACCTGAACCATAGCCATCTGAACAATAGTCAGGTGAACCATAGTCAGGTAAACCATAGCCACGTGAGCGGAGACCGGCCCCTGTCAGTGCAGCTTGCAACGAGCATCGAGCCAGCATTACTCAATCATTCCCGCTGGCGACTATGGGGTCGAGGCCTTGTGCCGCGATCACCGGCGCCGCGGCCGGAGACGACAGGAACTCAATCAACTCACTCGCCGCAGCAAGGTTGATTGCATTGGCAGTGATCGCCGCCGAGAATGTCGTCACCTGCTGAACTTCGTCGGGTATCGGACCGACAAATTCGATGCCTTCTATTGGCAGTAGTTCGCTGATCTGCTGAAAACCGATTTCAACCTCTCCGCGGGCCACCACGGCTCCCACGCGTTCGCTCAGAATACGCTGGCTTTTGCTCTCGATCTCAGACCAGATACCCATTTCAGGCCACAGCTCGGTAGACAGGTAGGTGCCGCTGGCACTTGCCGAATAGCCGATAGAAGTTGCCTCAAGCAATACCTGTTTGAACTTGTCAGGCGTACTGATGTCCGGAACCGGCATCCCCGCCCGCACTGCCATGCCTACTCGCGAACGGACCAGATCGGTGCCGGACTCTCGCACTGCAAATCCCTGGCGGGTAAGATTGTCCAGTGAGGGCCTGGACAAAATTATCACGTCGAAAATTTCCCCCCGCGCCAGGCGTTCAGGAATGGAGTCATAAGCGCCCCCGGATGAAGCTCCGTACTCGGTTTCCAGGGTGATTCCTGTCAGTTCTTCGAAGCGGGGAGCCAGTACATTGTAGGCCGCGGTAAAACCGCCAGAGGTCACTACTCTTACCACTACCACGCCAGCGGCTTCGCTGGTCGTGTCGGAACCGGCTGGCTGGCAGGCTGCCAACAGCAACAACAGCACTGATGTAAACAACTTGCTGAGATCTATCCTCGGCAATACACGCAGATGGATCAAGCCATTCATTTCAATCTCCAGTCGAATAGTGCATGGCAAGCCAGATGGTTTCTGTATCTGGTTCTGTCCATGCTACCCGGTGTCGCATTTGTGCAGGCAGGTTGAGAAAGCTACCCGGTTTCAGGTGGTGTTCTCCCTCGCCTTCCAGCTGAATGATGGCTGCGCCTTTCAGCAACACTACCCATTCATGCTGTTCCTGTTCATACCAGAAATCGGCTGGTGAGGTATGTCCTTTTGAGACTATTCGTTCCACTTTGAGCTGGCCATGCTTGAGCAGCGTATCGAAAGCTTCCTGCTTGAGGTCAGCGGGAAGCTGCTCGAACAGGTTTCCGGAATCCAGCTTCATTTCGGCTTACGCATCAGACCTTGCATCCGCCAGCCCAAGCCCCCGAAGCGCCACTGCTATTTCGTCAAGAATGGCAGGATCGTCGATAGTGGCGGGCATGCGGTAATCCTGCCTGTCGGCGATCTTCTGCATGGTGCCGCGCAGGATCTTGCCAGAGCGCGTTTTGGGGAGATGCTGAACCACGGCCGCCTGTTTGAATGCAGCAACTGGACCGATCTGTTGCCTGACCAGCTGTACCACCTCCCTGACAATGTCTTCATCTTCACGCACAACACCGGCTTTCAGCACCAGGAAGCCAATGGGCAGCTGGCCCTTCAGCTGATCAGCAACACCAATGACGGCACACTCAGCGACATCGGGATGACTGGCCAGCACTTCCTCCATGCCGCCAGTGGAAAGCCGATGGCCCGCCACGTTGATAATGTCATCGGTACGACTCATCACAAACACATAACCGTCCTCGTCGATGAAGCCGGCATCGGCGGTTTTGTAATAACCGGGGAACTCAGCCAGATAACTTTCTTCAAAACGCTGCTGGGCGTTCCATAGCGTCAGCAGGGAACCCGGCGCCATCGGCAATTTCGCACACAGCGCGCCTACCTTGCCGGCGGCGACCGGCTGACAATGATCGTCCAGTACCTCCAGTTTCCAGCCCGGCGAAGGCACGGTTGGAGATCCTGGCTTGACCGGCAGCAGACCCATACCCCGATGGTTTGCAGCGAGGGACCAGCCGGTCTCGGTCTGCCACCAGTGATCGATTACCGGCAGGCCCAACTGTTCCTGTGCCCAGTTTAGCGTGTCCGGGTCGGTCCGCTCTCCAGCCAGGAACAGGGCCTCGAAACGGCTCATATCGTAGCGCTTCAGCAACTCCGCATCCGGATCTTCTTTTTTTATGGCACGGAACGCAGTGGGAGCAGTAAACAGAACTTTAACACCATGATCGGCTATTACCCGCCAGAAAGCACCAGCGTCAGGTGTCCCAACCGGCTTGCCTTCGTAGAGTATGGTCGTACAGCCACGCAGCAATGGCCCGTAAACTATATAGGAATGTCCAACCACCCAGCCCACATCGGAAGCAGCCCAGAACACGTCGCCGGTATCAACCCCGTAAATGGCTTGCATGCTCCAGTTAAGGGCCACGGCATGGCCCCCATTATCCCGGACCACTCCCTTCGGTATACCGGTAGTCCCGGAGGTGTAAAGTATGTAGAGGGGGTCGGTGGCGGCAAGTGGAACGCAATCAGCCGGTGATGCGGCGGCCATGGCTTCCAGCCAGTCGCTGTCACGCTGTGGATTCAAATCCGCCGGGCACTGTTCTCGCTGTACGACGATCACCTGGGAGGGCTTATGCGCAGCAATATCGATGGCCTCCTCCAGCAACGGCAGATAAGGAATAATGCGGTTTACCTCGATACCGCAGGAAGCGGTGACGATGACATCGGGCTTGGCATCGTCGATTCGCACCGCCAGTTCATTGGCGGCAAATCCTCCAAACACTACCGAATGAATGGCGCCGATGCGGGCGCAGGCCAGCATGGCAATCGCCGTTTCCGGGATCATCGGCATGTAGATGATGACCCGGTCACCCTTGCTGACGCCCTTTTCCGTAAGCACACCGGCAAACCGGGCTACCAGTTTCTGCAACTCCCGGTAGGTGAACTTCACTACCTGATTGCCAGTAACAGGACTGTCATAGATCAGCGCAGTCTGCTCGCCGCGACCCGCTACCACATGACGGTCGACGGCGTTGTAACAGGTATTTAATTCTCCACCAACAAACCAGCGACCATGAGGCGTCCCATTGGTGTCCAGCACCTTGTCCCAGGGTTTACTCCAGGTAAGGTCCTGGGCGACAGCACCCCAGAAGTCGTCGGGATTAGACAGGGAAAGGGAATGCGCTTGCTGATAGAGTTGCCGGGCTTCTGATACCATCCTTTTTCTCTTTATATTGTATGGTTCGTAAAAAGTCATGATAAAAGAAGGCCGATGGGTGGGCAATAAACGAGCCGGAGTATTCTCGAGTTAGTGTGCCGGGTAATTGGCGGGCTTAGCGCATTGGATTCGTGGAATTTTGGAAACCGTATTGCTAAGAACCTTCTGACTAATTATGGAAATATTCCCGCCGAGTACAATCATAACTAATCAGAGGTCCCTGGATGTTAAAGAAAACACCTGTAGCAATTGCCGCTGATTCTCCCGATACCGTTCAGGCTGGGGCCATGATTGCCGAACAGGGGGGTAACGTAGTGGATATCGCGGTGGCCACCGCGATTGCTGCTGCTCAGACCGAAGTGCTGATGTGCTCATTGGGAGGATCAGCGTTCATCAATATCAAGATGCCGTCTTGCGAGGCAGAGATAATTGAAGGTTCCGATGCCATGCCGCTGGCAGCGGCGGGAATACAATCGGAAGCGGCGTCCTGGCGTAAGGCGAACATTCCTTACGGTGACGGGATTACGGTAAATGTCGGCCACGGTTCAATCGCCGTGCCGGGAATGCTGCGCGCTCTGGAAACCGCCTGGCAGCGTTACGGCACACTCACCTGGCAAGAGATTATGGCACCGGCCATTCATTTTGCCCGACATGGTGCCACTACCAACCAGACACTCGCAGCATGGCTTCAAATGGCAGGAGAAGCAGTATTTTCAAAACAGAAACAGAGTCGGGACAGCTTTTTCCCCAATGAAATGCCGTTGTGCGCTGGAGATATGTTTACTATTCCTGACTACCTGGCCTGTCTGGAACTTATTGCCGAACAAGGAGCGCGAGCCTTTTACGAAGGTGATATCAGCGCGCTGTTCGAGCAGGAAATGCGGGATAATGGAGGCCACGTGAGCCGCCAGGATCTGGCAAATTACCAGGCTGTGATCCGCAAACCAATAATGCTGAAATCAGCCGGTTTCTCCCTGGCACTCACGCCACCGCCCAGTATTGGCGGAGCGATGTTGGGTTCAATGATCCGCCTCTACGAATCCGAAGCTGCTGGTTTGACCAATCAAGCTGAAAAAGTTCTACTAAAAAGCAAGATACAGCGGATGATGTTTTCCCTGCGACAGCATGAGTCCCGCACGGGTATTTCCGAGGATATAGCAGATAAAATCTTTAACCTGGAATGGCTGAGAAACTATCTCAATAAGGTTTTTTCTCCAAACACCAACCATCTGAGCTTTGCCACCGGCGACGGTGCAGTAGTTGCAATCACCATGAGTAATGGCTATGGCTCTGGAATCTCTATTCCAGGTACCGGAATTCCCTGCAACAATAGCCTGGGAGAACCCGAACTCAATCCACAGGGATACTTCCAGATTCCTCCTGGCGGAAAATTCGTCTCCAACATGTCTCCTCTCACTGCCTGGAATGAATCGGGTACCAGCATCGCAATGGGAACTCCGGGCGCCAGCAGGATCACCACGACTATGTTGCAGGGCTGGATCAACTATGCAATGGAAGGTATGAACGCAAAGCTCGCGACCGCAACAGCGCGCTTTCATGTCGAAAACATAGATGGTTCTTTTACACTGCAGTACGAGCCAGGCGTCGATGTCAGCCAGATTGGAGAGCTGTTCAGACTGAGGGCCTTTGAAGCACCTGACATGTATTTTGGCGCACTCAATATCGCTGGTCGCGACGATTCGGGCTCACTATTTGTGACCTCCGATACACGACGGCATGGAGCAGAACTGCTCATCTAGAGCTTATTCAGGTTCGTCAACAAGCGTTGTGGGCTTCTGATGTCATCGTTTGGTGAACAAAAGTCCGTGTCCATACGCTGATGGACAATCATGATTACTTGTTTCCGGAACATCCGGGACTCGGCTGAACGGATACCAATTTCCCGTAAATTTTGAGCTTGCCCGAAAAATATCAGGCAGATTCAATTGGTTCTATTCGTGATTCGATGTTACCGCTCAACTGTTAATTCAATTTGCACCGTCACCGCCAGCTCAAGAACTGAAATAATTCGAGTGAATTCACAGTTTGATCGAAGTCTGCGCAGTAGTGTTGCCGCTCTGTTTGTTCAACTGGAGTAGATAAAAATGGCAGACAACATTACTGGCAGCAAAGGAAGAGACCAGGTACTTTTAGGAAGCGGCTCGCAGATAGTTGATACTGGAGCAGGCAAGGACTGCATCATTTCTTATGCCGATGCCGGTGAACCCGGCACGGAGTCCAGCACAGATTCAAATGACATCCTCACTGGAGGTGAAGGCGCAGATACTTTCGAATTTCGTGCATTACTTAATGCAACAAGTAAAATTCTGGCTCAACACACGAATGTAAGCGGCAGAGTCAACTGGACCGCAGTCACTGGCGAAAACGACAACTGGCACGACCACTGGGTTGAAGGATTCGGCCTGGACACGATTACTGATTTCTCCAAAGAAGAAGGCGATAAGATAGTAATTCGCGGACACACCGCCACAATAAAATCGATTGAGTATGATAGTGATGCACAAGGCAAGTTTTCACTGATTACAGTTTACAGCCAACAGGGTGACGGCGGCGCTGCTGGCGCCAATACGGCAACTGGAGCTCATGACGAAGATTCGCTGGGTCAAATTAAGGTTTATGGAGACAAAGTCACTACAGAAGACATCGAGGTTATTGGCGCAAACCTGGGCATTGACCTGCTGGAAAGAACTGACGCCGCCTATGGCGATCACGATGGCGGCATTCGCCAGTTTGTCTACAGCAATACCGATGGCATAAGCTATTCGGGCATCCTGGCCAGGCAAACTGATATCGTCAAGATTGGCATGGGGTCGCAGAAGATCGACGCTGGTGGCGGAAACGACGTAATTTACAGTTACTCCGACAGCGGTGAGCCCGATCCCGCGCAAACCGACGGCGCCGCTGGCCGGGTAAATCCTGCCCTTGCCGAAGATGTGGGAAACGATATTCTTATCGGTGGCCAGGGCAGAGACAAATTTGCCTTTCGACTGCTACTGAATGCCAAACAGGAAATCCTGGAAAAACACACTCGTAGCGATGGCTCTGTCAACTGGAAACAGGTGGCGGGTGAGAACGACAACGTACATGATCATTGGGTAGAGGGCATAGGTAACGACACGATTCTTGATTTTTCCAATCAGGATGGTGACAAGATTGAAATTCGTGGCCACACCGTTGAAATCGCCTCTATAACTTATGATGAGGATGATCAGGGTGACTACTCACTGATAACACTTCGTTCCCAGCAAGGCGACAACGGCGGTGCCCATGATGAAGATTCACTAGGCACCATCAAGGTGTATGGTGACAAGGTCACCGCTGATGACATCAATCTTAAGGCCAACGTTTTCTATGGTATCGATCAACTCGACATCATTGCTGAAGGTGAAGCTGAACCCAAGGCAGACAATGAAGCAGCATTGGTATCCGAGACTCAGTTGTCCGCACCTACTTTTGAGATTATTGAACAATCATTTGAGGGTACCCGGCGTAGCGAAAAATTCCTTGCCGGAAGTGGCTCCCAAACTGTCAATGCCGGAGCCGGTAACGATCGGATCATCTCCTACGCTGATGCCGGGGAACCTGATCCAGCCCAAACTCCCGGCTCTGAAGGCAGAGTATATGCTCCTGTGCCAGAAGGATCAGGAGATGATGTATTCACTGGCGGCGCCGGACGTGATACGTTTGAATTCCACGTCCTGTTGAACGCCCGCCCTGAAGTCATCGAGCAGCACACCAACAGTCGTGGACACGTCAATTGGGGTGCCGTTGCAGGTGAAAATGACAATGTTCACGACCACTGGGTGGAAGGTATTGGCAACGACACTATCACCGACTTCAGCAAGGAGGAGGGTGACAAGATTGTTGTCCGTGGTCACACCATAACTATCGATTCGGTAACTTATAGCTCCGACGATAGGGGCAGCTACTCTCTGATTACAATATATAGCCAACAGGGCAATGGTGGCGCTGGTGGCGCAAACACTGCAGCCGGTGCTCATGACGAAGACCCTCTTGGGACCATCAAGGTTTATGGGGACAAGGTCGAGATCGACGATATCGTGGTAAAGAACGCTGGTGTGGTCGATGGCACCGACCGTCTGCCCCACGTTGATGCGCTCGGAGAGTACAATGGCGGTACCCAGGAATTCATTTCTGACACCGATGGTGAACTGATTGAGACCGCACCTGAAGAACTCAAAACCACCGACTTTGTAACAATTGGCTACGGTTCACAATCTGTATTTGCCGGCGCCGGCAACGACGTTATTCACGTGTTTGGCGACGCCGGTGAACCTGATCCCGCCCAGACAGACGGCCCCGAAGGCCGAGCCAACGAACCCATTGCGTCGGCGCTTTCCGATGACATCGTGTCCGGTGGTCAAGGTAAGGATAAATTCACTTTCAATGTATTGCTCAATGCCAGGGACTGGATTCTGGCCCGTCATATGAAAGTAGACGGCAGCATCAACTGGCGAAAAGTCGCTGGTGAAAACGACGCCGTTCACGATCATTGGGTGGAAGGAGTCGGAGAAGATACCCTGCTGGATTTCTCCAGGCAAGACGGCGACCAGATCATTGTCAGAGGTCACACCGTTGAAATTGTTTCCATCACCTATGACGTGGATGAAGGGGGAGATTATTCACTGGTTGCCATTCGCTCCCAGCAGGGTGATGATGGCGGTGCACACGATGAGGATTCGCTTGGCACTCTGAAGATCTACGGTGACAAAGTTACTGAAGAAGACATCAAAGTGGTCGCCAAGGGAGTGTTCGATGGGGTGGACAAGCTGGAGCCTTTCGAATTTGAGCCCTATGTCGTGTTTGGTACCAATGGTGGCGATGCGCTTCTGGAAGGCACCGAAAATGTAGATGTCATCAAGGGCCGCGGTGGACTGGATTTGATTGACGGAAAAGACGGCGACGATTTCCTGTTTGGTGACGGCAGTGATGACGTGTTACTGGGCGGTGCCGGCGACGATTTCCTTGAAGGCGGTAGAGGTAACGATTCCATGTCTGGTGGCGCAGGCAATGACACGCTGTTTTCCAACTCCGGCAGCGATTCGCTCAGTGGGGGCGCCGACAGTGATACCTTCATTTTCGACGGCAGCTTCAAAATTGCTGAAATACTCGATTTTGAGGACGACAGTGATGTCATTGACTTATCAAGACTCGAAAATGTCTCCAGTGTTGCCGATCTGACCATCACCCAGGTTACACCTAATAGGGCCCAGATCGAGCTAATCAACGACAATGGAGAATCCGCTGTTGTTGACGTTATGTCTTCTACCGAATTGGTATTGGACAGCAACGACTTCTGGTTTGGTTAAACTGAACCTTGTAAGAACTCGTAAATAGCTAGATTCGATTAAAGCGAGGGGACGCGGGCATACTAGAGTGTTGTCAATGCAGCGTTAGCGGTAGAACTGGGACGCTTGGCGATAGAGCACCTGGCAGGATCCAGCAGATTCTGGAACACCTCAAAGCACGAGAGTCTGCCCGCGATCAAGCTGAACTCCCACTGGAGGGGGTGCCTTCACTGCACGGGCTTTTTGACAAAGCAGGCAAAATATGGCGACATAAATAATTGGTATTGACTACCAGGTGAGGATGTTCTGGATGCTTTCGGTCTTGTGGAAACCTGAACGGAATTCAATCAGAAATGTACTCCCGTTTGCATCACGTTGTGTGATAGAAAGTAGTCTAATTCCTGGTTCGGAGATAGCCTCAATTTTTCCTATTAGCTATTTATTAGCTGACGGATTGTGCACAACTGGCAGTCGATCGTCAGAATCGGATTCCGGCTTTTGATCAACTTATTATTCCAGCTAGTGAGCTTGCTCCACTGGAATCAGTTTCAATGATCCAGAAAAACTTACAAGCGATCGAACGAATCCTTGAAATTGAGAAACCCTGATGAGCACCCACACCCACTCGGTTTCGTACCGGCTCGGAACTATTTCAGAGTAGTTCCGCAAGACTTTCTGCCTGTGAGCCATCGATCCTAAGATTAGCAGTGCGGATTTTTCTTAAGTGATTTGACCAGTTAAGAATCGGATTTCGACTAAAGGTTAGTTGTAAATAAAGTATTTCTAACGCTGATAACCGGTTCTACTCAACTAACAAACCTTAGCTGTCCTCTGCGTTTTCTGTAACATTGATACGCATATCATTGAGTAATCTGTCCATTCCAGAACGTCTAACCGCGCTTCGGTAAGTTTCACGATAGGAACTGATCATGCTGACATTCTCTACCTCTACGTCATACACGAACCAACCGTCACTGCGCAATCGTAACTTATAATTTACGGGTATATCGTTGGCGGCAGTGACAATTGTGGTTTCCACGGTAGCCCGGTTATTGTTTATTTCTTCGCCACGGTATTCGATTGTTTCGTCGGTATAGGCTTCAATGCGGCCGATATACGTGTTCTCCAGAGTCTGGCGAAACAGTTCTTGAAATTCAGATTGTTGTTCAGTCGTGGCATTTCGCCAGTTGGTGGACAATGCGCTCTGAGCCATCGCCCTGCTATCAAAAACCTTGCCCAATTCGTTTCTCAGCTGCTCTCGTCGTGATTCTGTGGTCAATGACTGGCTCCGAAGAATTTCCAGAACTTCCTCGACGACGCTTTCAACCCGCTCCGTGGGACTGCTAGTCTGGCCCAGCGCATGGCCGGTAACCACTAGACTAAGGATTAGCATCAGGCCTGCTTTTTTGTAAAATAATCTGGTCATAATATCGCTCCCCCTGCCGGTAAAGACTGGGCTGGCTGGAAAAAAGAAATTGTCTATCACAGGATTTTGGATTATACGCTTTCAGGCTGCGGACTCAACATGCGGATGTGAGGCAGAGCCAATGCCCACTCGTCATTGCCCGACGCTACCAGCTCTGTTCTGGATGTAGGAAGTGCGAAAAAATATGTACGGATCAATACTGCTTTGGTACAGGGCTTCATAGGTATCTTCGTCAAATGACAGAGAGATTTCCGCATCAAGCAAATACAGACCGACTATCTCACCATTTGAAAGTGAGTTGTATACCGGATTGATGGCAGCGTTGCCCAGGTCACCCAGACCGTCTCGCAAGCTGCTGAAGCCGTAGAAGGGAACGACCAGAAAAAAGCCGTGTCCGACACCCCAGCGCGCTAGGGTCTGCCCCAGATCTTCGGTATCCTGTTCGATACCCATGCTACTGGCGGGGTCGAAAAGACCTAATATACCAACGGTAGAATTGATAAGAAACCGCGAGACCTCAGTACCCGTATTAGGCAGGTCCAGCTGCAACAGTGCATTAATTGCTGAAACCGGTGTAACAAGATTAGAGTAAAAATTAGAAAACGCCACGCGTGCGGGTTCAGGAACTTCACGGAATCCCACCGCCACAGGTTTGAGAATCCGGCGGTACATCGTGTCATTTAACGCAAAGGTAGCCCGGTTCAGAGATTCGAACGGATCTGCTATCTGCGGGCCTTCTTCCTCATCAAAAACGAAAAAGTCATCATCGTCCTGAGCATAAACCGGTATACAGAGGCAGAACTGCAACCCAATCAGCCCAAGAATCGCGCGATAGTTCCTTATTTTTAGCACTAATGAAATCATGATCGGTTCCTCCGATTACTCTTCGGTTTGGAATATGTAACGACTGACAAGCTCCTCCAGGCTAATTGCGGATTCTGTTTCGTAAATCTCCATGCCGTCACTTAAGAGCTCCTCAAAACCACCTGGAACTATCTTTATGAATTTTTCACCTATAATTCCTTGGGTGCGAATAGCCGCGATGGCATCTTCCTGAACGATGACACCTTCGTTAATTCGCATCTCAACGGTTGCTTCGAATGATTCAGGATCGAACTCGATATTAGAAACTGTGCCAATCCGTACTCCCGCCCCTTCGACTATGGCCCCTTGCCTGAGTCCCGACACAGAGGTAAAACGCGCGCTCAGATTGTAGCCCGGCTGTTCTACAAAGCTGGCTCCGGCGACGGAAATAGCCAAATAGCTGAAGCTCAAAATGCCGATCATCACAAATATACCGGTAACCAGTTGGATGTTTAACTTATTCATAATATTCATTCTCAAATGATGATACACCTTTCTCCAATCCTGAGTTCGAAGGGGGAAGTGGCAGCTCGTGCCTGCTACAAAATGGCACCAATTAAAAAATCGCTGAATAGCACTGCTATGGATGAGATTACCACAGCGTCCGTTGTTACGTAGCTTACTCCCTCGGCACCCTGGGAGCCAGATTTGGAAAGATGGATATAAAACCCCTTGGCACAGCAAATTAGTGTAATCAGTAGCCCGAATATCAGTGATTTGATTAACCCCAGACGCACATCACTCCAGACAACTGCATTAATCATGCTGTTGATGTAAGAACCTTCCGCAATGCCGAACATGACTACACCGACAAAGTAACCGCCAAAGATGGCGACTACGCCGAACACACAGGTCAATAACGGAACCGAAATAATTCCAGCAAGCAACTTTGGCGCTACTAGAAACTTGTCTGGCCTGATAGCCATACATTCAAGCGCGTCCACCTGCTCAGTAATTCTCATGATACCAATTTCTGCACATATAGCTGAGCCTGCACGACCAACGACCATCAGGGCTGTCATCACGGGTCCCAGCTCTCTCAGTACGCTTAATGCGACGGCAGATCCTAACAAGTCTACCGAACCAAATCTCTCGAGGGTATTGTAGAACTGCAGGCCAAGCACCATGCCGATTGTAAGGCCCGAAATAATGATGACAACCAGTGACCTTGCCCCAATGAAATAGATTTGGCGTATGATCGGATAAATCTTGTAGGGAGGTTGAAGGAGCTGGTAGGCTATTATCAAAAGCAGCAAAAAAGTACGACCGATTTGTTCCAGCGCACCAAGCATATAATTTCCTAGCGATTCAAGCGTATTCATTGTTTTTCCTGCGACTGGTGATCACCTGCCAAGCGTTGCAGGTGTAAGTCCACATCGACATTCATATCGCGCGGCGTCCTGTTCAGTATTCCAACGATTCTGGGGTCCTCACTGGCCCTTATCTCGGTGGGTGTTCCTGCCAAGAGCACTCCTCCTTCTCCAAGAATAATAATGCGATCGGCAATCTTGAATACACTTTCCAGTTCGTGAGTTACTACCACAATAGTCATATTCATTGACTGTTTGAGCTTGATAATCAACTCATCGAGTTCTGCCGACGTAATTGGATCGAGACCCGCCGACGGCTCGTCAAAAAACAGCAACTTGGGATCCATGATAATGGCGCGAGCCAATGCTGCGCGCTTTGTCATGCCCCCAGATAGCTCCGAAGGCATTAAATTCTCATGCGAAAGCATGTTAACCATGTCCAATTTAATGCGGGTCATGATTTCTATGGTGTTTTCATCCAGCTTGGTGTGTTCGCGCAAGGCAAGCTGAATGTTCTCTGCTACCGTCATGGAGGAAAACAGAGCTCCGGCCTGGAAAGCTACACCTATTTGCTTTCGCAACTCATGTAATTGCTTAGAGTTAGCTTCGCAGAGATTGGTATTCAGGACTTTGACTATGCCCGAAGTTGGCTTCTTTAGTCCCAGCATGGTTCGCAACAACGTGCTCTTTCCAGCACCGCTGCTGCCCATGATGACACTTATTTCACCCTGATAAATGTCGAGACTGATAGAATTGAGAATCCGGCGATGCCCATAGTTTACAATCAGGTCACGAATCTCTATTGCTGTGCTGGTAGACATGTCGGCGCTCAATCAGCCTGAAAGCTGATCAATAAATATTTCTTCGCTTTCGTAAAGGGTAAAAATCTGGTCTAGCCGTGTAATTGACAAAACCTGCATGGTGGCAGTGCTGATGCTGAGCAGGCCATAATGTAAATCATTACTTTTGGCTTTTTGAAACCCTTCCACTAAACTGGCTACACCGGAACTGTCGATATAGCTAACTGCTTGCATATCGATGAGAAGTGGTCGGCCACTGTTCAAGGAAGTCAGAATTTTTTCTCTTAGCGTTGGAGAGTAATGTAGATCAATTTCCCCACCTAACACCAATACGTCGAAAGCAGTTTCTATTCGAAGCTCGTATTTCACCAACAACTATCCTCTTTTTAGACGATTTTTCTGATTGTCACTAATACGATTGACGGTTTGAATCCCCAGCAATCCCGAATAACACTCAAAAGGAAGATGGGTCCATCATAGTTTTCCTCATTTGGAGTACATTGCCTTGGCTCTCCTTGCAATCAAGCAGAATCACCTCGTCCATGATTTCATTGATTATGTGACAGCCCAGCCCACCTGGCCTGATTTCATCCAAGCGTCGAGATTTCATTTCCTCTGTCTTGCTCTTGTACTGGGCGAAATCTGTTATGCGAAAAACCAGATTGGAAGCCTGTCGTTCCACTTCTATTACAATATCGCCGCAATCATCATCACAATAGGCATGTTGTATAATGTTCATGCAAGCCTCGCCTACGGCGAGGATCAGGCAATCGACGACGTCATTGGAGTATCTGGCCTCGCGAAGTGCGTCGCGTAACTTTGACCGCATGTCACTAAGATGCGCTGCCTCAGCAGGAAATTTGAACTCCAGCAGCCTTTCAACTGTCTTCATGAAGCATGTCCTGTGAAGCCTATGGTTGCCCTAAACCAGTTTAATCAATTCCTTACTGTGGCAGCACCCCGCTGGACCCGCCGGCCAGTTTCGCACAGACTGAGTATCGCAAAGTCTCTCAACTGCAATTTCTCAACCATCGAACAATGAAAAACACCATAGTTCTAATACTGCAGTGTCTTGCATTTTTTGATAGCCACTACCCATCAATTAAGTGATTATCGGGATAACGTTCACCGTCTTCGACAAGCAGCACGGTCAAATCGTCAAACCGCGAACCCGATATTGACACTTCTTCGGCTAATTTCTCAACTCGCTGCTGTCTTGGAAGCTTGCTGAATCGCTCAATCAGGGCTTTAAGATTCTTGATTTCATCCTGCTGCTGCGATCCACGAGTCAATCCTTCAGACAGACCGTCAGTATATAAATACAGGCTTCCATTCTCCAAGGAAAAACTCACTTCCTGAAACACCTGATCCGGAAGAATGCCCACCGGCGGACTCAGAGATTCAAAAAGCGTAAATTCACCTCCAAGCGTATGCCGAATCGCCGGGGGGTGCCCAGCGTTTGCCAGTTTCACCTGGTGAGTCTCTGGATCGTAAAGCCCTCCAATCATGGTGATGTACAGGCCACGGGTAGACATTTCATACAATTCGCGGTTGATGACGCCCAGGATTTCAGCTGGAGACTCGACCGTCTTAGCGAAGCAGTGATAAAGACTACTTCCCTTGGCCATCAACAAAGCGGCTTCAACTCCCTTGCCAGAAACATCGCCTATGTTAAACATATACTTACCGTTTGGTAGTAATAAATAGTCAAAAAAATCGCCGGACATATTTTTAGCCGGAATATTCAAACCCACAATTTGGTGGAGCTCATCGAAGGTTGGAAGGAAACTTTCCTGTATCGATCGAGCAATGCTCAACTCCTGTTGGGTTTTCTCAGACCGCACCACCTCCACTGCCATGCTCGCATTATGTATGGCTAGCGCTGCAGAAGCGCAAAGAAGGCTCAAAAGATGTGTATCTGATTCATCGAACAGTCCCTCTGGATTGGTCGAAGTTGGTACCTTGTTGATCAGCTCAATAGCGCCAATCGTTTCATTTTGGATGATTAATGGTGCGCATAGGATTGAGCGAACACTGATTCCTGAATCTTCACCAGGTTGCAGTAAGAATTCACTCGACGTGCTGGTGTTCTCAACCAGGACAGTTTTTGATTGAGCGACCGCCTTGTTGACCACCTTCATGCCCACCTTCAACATTGGATCCTGGATATCTACCTGTCCCGCGCAACCCTGACAGATCAACTCGTCGTTGCTGTTGAGCAAAAAAATCGAGGCGGCCTCTGCATGTGTGTATTCAAGCATCTTTATCAGGGATTCCTTCAAGGCTTCGTCAATGTTGAGGGAGCATGCAAAAGCCTGTATGAGATCCTCCAGATTATTGAGTATCTCTGAATTACTCAGTAGATCATCAGGTATCTTGGCTGGTTCAGACATAGGAAATCATCAGTTCGATCTATCGGGTTCGACAACTTAGTGGCTGCAGGCAATATACAGTCTGGATTGTCTGAAGTCTATCCCAGGCTAACATCGCAGCATAGTACTCTATAAGTACCCCTTTTACCGCGTAAATCCAAATTAGAATTTTCTTCCTGCTCTGGAAATTATCACAGGCCAGTGTGTTGACTAAAAATATTCTTCTTTGCCATTTAGTCTGTCAGTCGATCTGAAAAGTGTGTCTCTCAATACTTGGAATCTTACCTGGCTTCTTTGGCACCCGCTTTCCTAATCAAATTGTCCTGACCCCTTATATACCCACGATTCTCCTTAAACTTGTGTGCCTGGTATGTGTGGGGTCCCCGTTATTGTTTATGAAAGCATGGTCGATTGCATTGTTTGACATCCATTCTTAGAAGCAGGTTGCGATACACCCCTGGAAGATACCGATGATGTAGACGTCATCACTGGCCACAGTGGGAGTTATTTGATTGACGGCAAAGACGGCGATGATTTCCTTGAAGGCGGTAGCGGTAACAATTCCGTGTCTGGTGGCACAGGCATTGAAACGCTGTTTTCCGTCTCGGGCAGCGATTCGCTCAGCAAGGGGACGCGGGGAACTCAAAACAAGGGAACAGAAATGGACGGTAAAAATATCCCCACCGTCCATTTTTCGAACCACAGGTAACGCGAGCCTGCTACAGTGCTGCCAAAGCTCCGTTCAAAGTAGCACTGGGCCGCATAGCGGTAGAGCACCTGGCAGGGTCCGGTCGGTAATAACCACCGATATCTACTGCATCTCCCTGGGCGCCATTCAATTCATCAACAATCTTTTGTTCGTTGTCAGCAAGGGTTTGCGCCAGCGGTGTGAAGCGAGTCTGCAATTCCGCGTCGTCATTCTGTTCAGCCAATGCCTTAGCCCAGTACAGGGCAAGGTAAAAGTGGCTGCCGCGATTATCCAGTTCGTTTACCTTGCGGGATGGCGACTTGTTGTTGTTCAGGAACTGGCCCGTGGCTTTATCCAGTGCGTCAGCCAACACCTGAGCTCGCTGGTTGCCGGTTACACTGGAAAGATGTTCCAGTGACGCGGCAAGTGCCAGGAATTCACCCAGTGAATCCCATCGCAGGTGGCCTTCCTTGACAAACTGTTGTACGTGCTTGGGAGCTGAGCCGCCGGCGCCAGTTTCGAATAGGCCACCGCCATTCATCAATGGCACGACAGACAGCATCTTGGCGCTGGTACCCAACTCCAGGATGGGGAACAGGTCGGTCAGATAATCGCGCAAGACGTTTCCGGTGACGGAGATCGTGTCATTACCGTCCTTGATACGTTCCAGGGATAACTGCATGGCATCCTCCGGCGCTTTGATGTGAATCTCCAGACCATCAGTATCATGCTCCGGCAGGTACTGATTCACTTTTTCGATCAATTGAGCATCGTGGGCCCGGTTCTGGTCCAGCCAGAACACTGCTGGTGCTCCGGTAGCCCGGGCGCGGTTAACGGCGAGCTTGACCCAGTCACGTATCGGTGCGTCCTTGGTCTGACACATGCGGAAGATATCGCCTTTTTGTACAGCATGTTGCATTACTGTAATACCTGCTGAGTCAATCACGCTGATAGTGCCGTCGGCAGGCAATTGGAAAGTTTTGTCGTGTGAGCCGTATTCTTCAGCCTTCTGAGCCATAAGTCCGACGTTGGGAACACTTCCCATGGTAGTAGGATCAAAGGCACCGTGTTGCCTGCAGAACTCGATTACCTGCTGGTAAATGCCCGCGTAACTGCGATCCGGGATCACTGCTTTGGTATCGTGCTGTTGACCGTCGGGACCCCACATCTGACCGGAGCCACGAATCATCGCAGGCATAGAGGCATCGATAATAATGTCGCTGGGTACATGCAGATTGGTGATACCGCGGTCCGAATCAACCATAGCCATGGGCGGTCGACTCTGATAAACCGCGTCGAGATCTGCCTTGATAGCCGACTGCTGATCTTCAGGGAGCGATGCGATCTTTGCATAGACATCACCTATACCGTTGTTGGCATCGACACCCAGTTCTTCAAACAGCTCCTGGTATTTTGCAAAAACGTCCTTGTAGTAAACCTTGACGGCCTCACCGAAAATAATCGGGTCGGACACCTTCATCATAGTGGCTTTCATGTGCAATGAAAAAAGTACTCCCTGAGTTCTGGCATCGTCAATTTGTTGTGCCAGAAACTCGGCAAGTGCCTGCCGGCTCATTACTGACGAATCGATGACTTCTCCAGCCTGCAATGGAGTGCTGGCTTTTAGTTCGGTCTGACTGCCATCGCTGCCGGTAAATACTATCTTTACATCTGTTGCCGCTGGCACCGTTACTGACTGCTCACTACCGTAAAAATCTCCTGAGGACATGTGGGACACATGGCTCTTACAATCTTTTGACCATGAACCCATGGAGTGCGGGTTTTTACGAGCGAAGGCTTTGACCGAGGCGGGCGCCCGTCGGTCGGAATTACCTTCCCTTAATACCGGGTTTACGGCGCTGCCTTTGATTCGGTCATACCGGGCTTTACTATCCCTTTCTTCATCAGTAGAAGGCTCCTCAGGGTAGTCCGGCAGTGCGTAACCCTGATCCTGCAATTCCTTGATTGCCACTTTCAACTGCGGAATAGAGGCACTGATGTTCGGCAATTTGATGATGTTGGCCAACTTGTCCTGGGTCATCTCCCCCAGCTCCGCCAGGGCATCGCCGATTCGTTGGTCGTCGTTCAGGTATTCAGGAAAATTGGCAATGATGCGGCCGGACAGGGAAATGTCGCGGGTCTCGACATTGATATCAGACACACCGGCGAAAGCCTGGATGATCGGCAATAGCGAATAGGTAGCCAGGGCTGGCGCTTCGTCGGTTTCGGTATAAATAATCGTTGGTTTCTGGTCGGACATCATGTTTCCTGTATTATCTATGCTGTTTCAAGGGCACCATGCCTGCAAATCCCGTGGATTCTGCTGCACCGGCCATCCGGGGGCGCGTATTATAGCCCATTCCTGGTTAGCGGTGAAAATCGAACTGGCTGGCAACTCGGGACTCAAATACTGCTGGAGCGATTTCTGCAACAATGACAAGAATTCTCGTTTTTGGAAATTCCGGTTCCGGTAAGTCGACGCTGGCTGCATTACTGAATCGGAAACTCGGACTGGCACATCTGGATCTCGATACCCTGGCATGGCTACCGGGCAAACCCCCTCAACGTCGCCCACTGGCTGATTCGGAGAACCTGGTCAGGGAATTTATCCGGGATAATGCCAACTGGGTAATAGAAGGCTGCTATGCAGATTTATTGCAGCTGGTGGCCAGCGAGGCTGAAGAGATTGCTTTTCTAAACATTCCAGTACAGAAATGCATCGAAAATGCCAGAGCAAGGCCGTTCGAACCCCACAAATATTCAAGCGAAGCGGCTCAAAACCAGAATCTTGCCATGCTGATCAAGTGGATCGAGGAATATCCGGATCGAGATGACTCCTGCTCTTTGTCAGCCCACAAAAAGTTTCTGAATACATTTCAAGGACGAAAGTCAGTGCTTACATCGCGCACTCAAGTAAATTGCTTTAAATCTGTTTGAGCGAGCGCATTAACCTGGTCGGGGCAGACTGAAGGAGATAACCTCGTCAATAGAGCCAGCTCCGCTGGCAAGCATCACTAACCGGTCTACGCCCAGAGCCACACCGGCACAGGACGGCAGACCCTGATCGAGGGCGGCGATCAATCCTTCATCCATCGGCAACTTCCGACGCTGCATCTGTAAACGTTGTCTGATGTCCTGCTCGAAACGCTGCCTTTGTTCAGCGGCGTCCACCAGCTCGAAGTAACCGTTAGCAATCTCCATCCCGCCCATGAACAGCTCAAACCGCCTGGCGATAGTCTGCCCCTGAGCATTCCTGCCGGTTGCCGCAAGCGCGGACATGCAGGTAGGAAAATCGTAGACGAAGCAATCCCTGGTCAACGCCGGCTCGATTACCTGGGCCAGCAGCAGGTGCAGCAATTCGTCACGCTGGTAGCCGCTGTCGTTAAAATCCACATGGGTTTTTGCACTGGCCAGCAGTTCCCGGGTCTCACACTGGAGGGGGTCGATATCCAGATGTTGCATAAAGAGATCCCGATAGGAGACGCGTTCCGGGGCCTCCCTTCCGGTAACGGAAACCACCAGTTCCTCCACCTCGTCCATCAACTGATGCTCGTCAAAATCCAACCGGTACCACTCCAGCATGGTGAATTCGGGATTGTGGCGGCGGCTTGATTCGTCCTGGCGGAACGCCTTGCAGAGCTGGTAGATCGAGCCGCTGCCAGCCGCCAGCAGTTTTTTCATGGCAAATTCGGGGGACGTCTGCAGAAAGTATTCGCGGCCGTCGCCACTTAACACATCGGTAACGCTGATGGATTCGAGGTGTGGATCAGTCGCAGTGGTGAAGGCAAGCAGGGGTGTTTCGACTTCCAACACCCCTTTAGTCAGAAAAAACTGGCGGATTGCCGCCAGGATTCCGGCACGTAACTGCAGATTTTCGATGGGTGCTGAGGGTTGCCAGTCAGCCATCGGCTGGATCGTCAGCTATTTGTTGACGCGGTTCTGATATTCACCAGTACGGGTATCAACCCGCAGCACATCCCCTTCATTGACGAATAAAGGAACCTTGACGACCGCGCCTGAACTGAGGGTCGCTGGCTTGGTGCCACCCTGGGCAGTGTCGCCTTTGAGGCCTGGATCGGTCTGCACGACTTCCAGTTCGACGAAATTAGCAGGCGTCACAGAGATTGCTTGCTCGTTCCAGGTTACCACCTGGTAGACGTCCTGTTCTTTCAGCCAGTCCAGAGCCTCGGCAATGGCTTCCTTACCCACGGCCACCTGCTCAAAACTGCCATCAGTTTTCATGAAGTGCCAGAATTCACCGTCGTTGTAGAGATACTCCATGTCGGTTTCCATCACGTCGGCTCCCTCGATGGACTCTCCCGACTTGAAGGTCCGTTCCCAGACCCGGCCGGATTTCAGGTTGCGGAACTTGACCCGGTTAAAAGCCTGACCCTTACCAGGTTTTACTACCTCGTTCTCCATAATGGAGCAGGGTTCACCGTCTACCAGAACTTTCAGTCCGCCCTTGAATTCGTTAGTAGAGTATGTCGCCATTATTTCCTCTCGCTAGCAATTACCCGTTGCTTTTACTCTTGGTATGATCCTTGTATTTTCAGGGCCAGGTTTCCAACTTCATGCCAGAATCTCTAATACAAATTCGTGACCTTCATGACCATCGCGGCCTTCACAGCAGAACGGAGGCTCCTGAAAAATGGCAACAGATATTAGCCGATCTGTTAACAGATCCAAAGGAATTGCTGAATTTTCTCCAGCTGGATCCAGCTGAGATCAAGCTTGACCCTCAAATCCTCTCGGACTTCCCACTCAAGGTCCCTCGCCCCTACCTTGCGCGTATCGAAAAGGGCAATTGGCGTGATCCTTTACTGCGGCAGGTCTTGCCCCTGAATCAGGAGTTACCAAGGGGCTTAGACGGCACCAGCCGAGATCCGCTGGGAGAAAGCAGCAGTAATCCTCTACCGGGATTGCTGCACAAATATTCAGGCAGGGTGTTGCTTACTGTTGCACCCCACTGCGCGATTCATTGCCGCTACTGCTTTCGCCGGCACTTCGACTACCAGGCAAATACCCCGGGTCGAAAAGCTTGGGATAAAGTGACTGCTTACATACAGGAAAACACCGATATTAAGGAAGTAATATACAGCGGGGGTGACCCCCTGGCGGCCAACGATCGGCAACTTGCCTGGTTGAGCCGGCAACTGGACGCGATTCCACATCTGCAAACACTTCGCATCCATACCCGCACACCGGTGGTCATACCACAGCGCGTTACCGACAGCCTGCTCGGCTGGCTCCAGGAGTCCCGCCTTAAGCCGGTTGTGGTATTGCACGTCAATCACAGCCAGGAGCTGGACACTGAAGTAGCCGCCGCTATCGGCAAGTTAGCAGCAAATGGCGTCATTTTACTGAATCAAAGCGTACTTTTAGCTGGAGTTAACGACAATTTGCCTGCTTTGGCCAGTCTCAGCGAAAGGCTTTTCGAACTGAGTATTCTGCCCTACTACTTACACCTGCTGGATCCGGTGGAAGGAGCAAAGCATTTTGATGTACCCGAGGCTCTAGGCGTTGACTTGATCACTCAGATGCGAAATTCCCTGCCTGGCTATCTTGTGCCCAGGTTGGTCCGGGAACAAGCCGGCGCGGACTCTAAGATTACGATCAGCTGATTTTGTGCTGGCTTACTGCTGTTCTAAGCGATGGATGATAGTTCACGCAGGTTAACGGATTTTTTTTTAATTAAACAGCCTGGGCCAATCGCATCCGTAGAGAATCTTTTCCTTCTGCCGATTCTTTTCCCAATAAGTACCAACGAGCAACGGTGTGACAAACAAACAGCAAGATCCCTCGACCGCCAAAGCCTCAGACCGGGATTCCGGTAAACGGCCCACCGGTGGCAGTGTCGCTACCCGCTTTACCATCGCGCTAACAAGTCTGGTACTGCTCTGCATGTGTGTATTCTGGTTGATCAGTAATTACACCATCCAGAATCTGCTGCGGCAGCAGGCAGACTCAATGGGCGTAACCCTTGCCCGGCAGACCGCCATCCAGGTAACCGACCTGGTACTGGCCAACGATCTGATAAGTGCCCGGGTGATGCTGGAACAGCTGACTCGCGATGCTGCCATTGCCGAAGTAGCAGTAATCAACGTCAACAACGAAGTGATTGCCATTTCCCGCAATGAACTGGAACCACCACTCAGCCTGCTGCCCATCCCAACTGATTACGGTGAGTACGAAGCACCAATCGCGTTGGAAAATACCGTTGCCGGAACTGTGCGGATTACCCTGGACTTGTCCTATATCGAAGCCGGCACCGGGAACAACCTGATATTCATAGTGGTGGCTGCCTTCGCGATCATCGTGGTGGCAATTTTACTGAGTATCAATTACTTCCAATATCTGGTCAGTTTCCCCATCAGGCTGCTGAACTATGCCATCCAGGACATTCGTTACGGCGAAGTAAAAACCTGCCCTGATCCGGAAACCAACAACGAGATCGGGCGGTTGGTCAGACAATACAATGCCACTGCCGAGTTCCTGGCCAACTACACCTTTCTCAATACAGAAGGCCTGCTGCCCGAAAAGTCGCTAGTCGAAAAGCAGCAGGAACAACAGAGTGATACGGTAAATAGCGCGGTTATCTGCATCCACCTGGCGAATTTTCATTACCTGGCTTCCACCTGTGACGAGATAACCATGGTCACATTACTGAATCGCATTTACTTCATGTCGGAAAACATTGCCAGACTATACAACGGTACAGTCAGCTACTGTACCGACGGTGAAGTGATTATCGATTTTCACAACAGTCAGCTGGAAGACGAACAATGCTTCTATGCGATTTGTGCCGGACAGCTTTTTCTCCGGCTGCTGCCGCGTATTGTTAAAATCAATCCGAGCCGACCGGTGGACGCCAAGTTTCGCCTGGCGGTGCACTACGGAGAATTTGTAGCGGGACTGTATTCACCGACAACCAGGGAATTCAATAACGTGCATGGTGTGACACTGGACCTGGTTCGACAAATCAGCAACGACTGCCCTGACAATTCACTATTGGTCAGTGAAACTGCCTTCCAGATGGCCGGCGGAGAATCCCGCATCCAGGGAGAGCAATACGGGGAAGTCGGCGAACCTCGCCCGCAACGAACCGTGTTGTGCAGCAATGCGCTGGCCAGCTATCGACAGTTGCTGGATCAGCAGGCAGAAAAGATGGCTGCACTGTTAGCAGGCAGCACTCAATAAAAAGGGGACAGATTTATTTTTGCAAATGTACAAAAAAATAAATCTGTCCCCTTTTTATATGCTCCTGTTAGTCAATTACTTCTACTCTATCGACGTTCTGAAATCCCCTCGGTAGCTTGTTACCGCGACGACCACGCTCACCCCGGTAATGTTCAAGGTCTGCGGGTCGCAGATTATGGTGCCGACGGCCGGCAAACACAGTCAACGTCTGCTCAGCGGTCAGCACCGCGACGGCTACGACGAATTCCACGCGCTCGGCTACCCGTCCTGACGGAATGCTGATGATCTTGTTTCCTTTGCCACGTGCCAGCTTGGGTAGATCTTTCAGTGGAAACATCAGCATTCGACCTTCGTTGGTCACGGCAACAATCAGATCGCTATCGTAGTCACCAACCATGCAGGCCGGTAGAACCTGAGCACCCTTAGGCAGATTGAGGACGTTCTTGCCGGATTTATTCTTGCTGTGTAAATCCGCCAGAGTTGCCACGAAGCCATAGCCGGCGTCAGAGGCCAATAGCACCTCACGCTTTTCGTCACCGATTGCCAGCCCTTCAAAAGTAGCGCCGGAGGGTGGTGTCACCTTACCAGTCAAAGGTTCGCCCTGGCCCCTGGCAGAAGGAAGTGTGTGAGCTGGCACTGAGTACGCCCGGCCGGTTGAATCAAGAAAAACGGCAAGCTGGTTGCTTTTACCCATGGCGGCTAACTTGAAACTGTCACCAGACTTGTATTGCAGCTTCTCTGCTTCAACATCGTGACCCTTGGCGGCACGGATCCAGCCACGCTGGGAAAGAATCACCGTAACAGGCTCGGTCGAAATCAACTCGGTTTCGCTGAATGCCTGGGCCTCTTCCCGTTGCACCAGTGGCGAGCGTCGTTCGTCGCCATACGCCTCAGCATCCGCCTGCAGTTCCTGCTTCAGCAAGGTTTTCAAGCGCGCTGCAGAACCAAGGGTTTTTTCCAGGGTCTTGCGTTCCTCGCTGAGATCGTCCTGCTCGGTCCTGATCTTGATTTCTTCCAGCTTGGCCAACTGACGTAATTTCAGCTCCAGGATGGCTTCGGCCTGGCGGTCACTGATTTTGAAACGTTCCATCAGCACCGGCTTGGGCTTGTCTTCGCTACGAATGATGGCAATCACTTCATCGATGTTCAAGAATGCAACCAGCAAGCCTTCCAGGATGTGCAGGCGATCAAGTATCTTGTCGAGTCGATACTGCAGCCGTCTCTTTACAGTCTCGGTACGAAACTGCAGCCACTCCCTTAAAAGTGACGCCAGGTCCTTTACCTGCGGTCGCTTGTTGATACCGATCATGTTGATATTGACCCGGTAATTCTTTTCCAGATCAGTGGTGGAAAACAGGTGCAGCATCAGTTCGTCAGCATTGACCCGATTGGAGCGTGGAACAATGACTATACGGGTCGGATTCTCGTGGTCTGATTCGTCTCGCAGGTCCACTACCATGGGCAGTTTTTTCTTCTGCATTTGCCCTGCAATCTGTTCCAGTACCTTGTTTCCGGAAACCTGGTAGGGCAGTGCAGTTATAACCACCTCGCCATTTTCAACTACGTAAGTAGCACGCGCCTTCAGGGAGCCACGACCGCTTTCGTACATAGCCAGAATTTCTTCCCGCGGCGTGATGATTTCCGCTTCGCTTGGAAAGTCAGGCGCCTGAACGTATTTGCAGAGGTCGGCAACACTGGACTTTGGCTTGTCCAGCAAGTGAATACAGGCACTGACCACTTCCCGCATATTGTGAGGTGGAATATCTGTCGCCATGCCAACTGCGATGCCGCTGCCACCGTTCAGCAACACGTTCGGCAAACGTGCGGGTAATAACTCCGGTTCATCAAGGGTGCCATCAAAGTTCGGCTTCCAGTCCACTGTGCCCTGACCCAGCTCCGAAAGCAGTACCTCAGCATAGTTGCGGAGCTTTGATTCGGTATAGCGCATGGCCGCGAACGACTTGGGATCATCTGGAGAACCCCAGTTGCCCTGCCCATCCACCAGCGGGTACCGGTAGTTGAACGGCTGGGCCATCATCACCATGGCTTCGTAACAGGCTGAGTCACCATGGGGATGAAACTTACCTATCACGTCACCGATGGTACGGGCTGATTTCTTGTACTTGGCGGAAGCCTTCAAGCCCAATTCCGACATGGCATAGACAATGCGGCGCTGCACCGGTTTCAAACCGTCGGCAATATGAGGAAGCGCCCGATCATTGATGACATACATGGAATAGTTCAGGTATGCCTGCTGGGAATAGGTCTTGAGAGAGATCTGTTCCTGACCGTCGTCGTTGACTGTGATTTCCTGGGTCATAATCCTTTTCTACCTATCTACTCGGCAAAGTCAGCCATGTTACCTGACTCTTCCAGCCAGGATTTGCGATCCGAGGCCCGCTTTTTGGCCAGCAGCATATCCAGTATCTCGTCGGTAGTTTGTTTTATGCGCGTACCGGCCGGGTCTTCGAGAGTGAGCTGTACCAGCCGGCGGGTATCCACTGCCATGGTGGTTTCTCTCAACTGCAAGGGATTCATTTCACCCAGCCCCTTGAAGCGCTGCACGTTAACCTTGCCAGATTTCTTCTCGGTGGCAATACGGTCCAATATGCCTTCCTTCTCGTCATCATCCAGGGCGTAATACACTTCCTTGCCGACGTCGATCCGGTACAAAGGCGGCATGGCAACGAACACATGGCCAGCTGCCACCAGTGGCCGGAAATGCTTGACGAACAACGCACACAATAAAGTCGCAATGTGTAATCCATCGGAATCCGCATCGGCGAGAATACAAACCTTGCCATAGCGCAGGCCTTCAAGATTGTCTGAGGCAGGGTCCACTCCCAGTGCTACGGCGATATCGTGCACCTCCTGGGACGCCAGGATCTCAGCGGAATCCACTTCCCAGGTGTTCAGAATCTTGCCTCTGAGCGGCATAATGGCCTGGAACACTCGGTCCCGCGCCTGCTTGGCGGAACCACCGGCGGAATCGCCTTCCACCAGGAACAGCTCGCCGCGCATGGCATCCTGACTGGAGCAATCCGCCAGCTTGCCGGGCAAGGCCGGACCGGCAGTAACTTTCTTGCGTGTAACCAGCTTGCCGGCTCGCAGTCTGTTCTGGGCGCTCGTAATGCACAGTTCCACCAGCGCTTCCGCTTCGGCGGTGTGCTGATTCAGCCACAGGCTGAAAGCATCCTTTACTACACCGGCAACAAATACGGCACACTGTCTTGACGACAAACGTTCCTTGGTCTGACCGGAAAACTGTGGATCAATCAGCTTGGAAGACAACACGTAGCAACAACGATCCCAGATGTCCTCCGACGACAGTTTCAGTCCACGGGGCAACAGGTTGCGAAATTCACAGAACTCCCGGATAGCATCCAGCAAGCCGGTACGCAAACCAGTGACGTGAGTACCGCCCTGAGCAGTGGGAATCAGGTTCACATAGCTTTCCGCAACTACCTCGCCACCTTCCGGCAGCCACTGAACTGCCCAGTCGGCCGCTTCATCATTGCCCTGTACCGAGCCGGTAAATGGCTGTTCCGGCAAAGTCTCGTATTCGCCGGTGGCCATGGTCAGATAGTCGGTCAGTCCGTCTTCGTAGTACCACTCTTCGCTCTGGGACTTGTCGTCGGCGACGGTCTTGTCGATGAACCTGACGTGCAGGCCCGGGCACAACACCGCCTTGGCCCGAAGAACGTGTTTCAGTCGCGGGATGGAAATTTTTGGTGAATCAAAATACTTCTCATCGGGTAAAAAGCTGACAGTGGTGCCGGTGTTGCGTTTGCCCACCTTGTCGATGGGTTTCAACTCTGATGCCTTGTTACCGTTCTTGAACTTCATCAGGTAGACGACGCCGTCGCGTTTGACCGTTACCTCCAGCGACTTGGACAGGGCGTTCACCACCGAGACTCCGACACCATGCAGGCCACCGGAGTACTGATAATTCTTGTTGGAAAACTTACCCCCTGCATGCAGCCTGGTCAATATCAGTTCAACACCACTGACCTTTTCGCCCTTGTGCTTGTCAATAGGCATACCCCGGCCATCGTCGGTGACTTCCACGGTGCCGTCTTTGTGCAGCGTCAAGGAGATGTTGTTGGCATGACCTGCCAGAGCTTCATCGACACTGTTGTCGATAACTTCCTGGGCCAGGTGGTTGGGGCGGGTAGTATCGGTGTACATACCCGGTCGCTTACGAACCGGATCGAGCCCCTTGAGGACCTCGATAGCATCCGCGTCGTAGGTATTACTCATTATTTATGATGCCCTGATTCTGGAGTTTGCATGCGGCCAGTGTATGCAGCTTCCTGTATGGGTTTTCCTGAACGGGTTTTCCCTGGCTTTTCTGGCGCTGACCGCGAGGATAATTTTTATCTTCGAATAACTTTTTATCGCGCGCAACTATCAATTCTTGATAGCCAGAAAATTGAATATTATGGGCAAAAAATCCGTGTAGTTTACGAAGCTGTGATTGCCGCCCTCCTGGATTATACACGTACCCATCTGATACAGCCCTTCGGCCAATCGGTAATCCAGAACCTCATCACCGGTCTGCGCCAGTAGAAGGTAATTTTCTGGCTCCTTCAGAGCAGCCACGTCCAGGTTCGCCAGCTCTTGGACGTGTTGTTCAGTCACCGTGTGCACGGTGTTGGAATAGTAGTTTTGGTGCTCGCCGAGGTATTCACGCCAGCGCAGGTAAGGTTGTACGGCGGGATTCACCACTACTGTTTTCAGTCCGTTCTGTTCCGCCAGGCAGGTAGCGTAAAAACCGCCCAGCGAACTGCCAATCAAACCCACCTGCTTACCCGCAAGCCCATCGATCAGTGTCTGAATCTGCTTGACGGACTCTGCAGGTCCCCCCGTTAGTTCCGGCACTATTAACCGCTCCGCCAATCCTTGGCGCTGGCAGTATTCAATCGTTTGTTGAGCCTTTTTGGAAGCTGGTGAACTTAGAAATCCGTGCAGGTAGATAGCGTAGTGATTTTCGTTACTCATGAATTGGATTCAACCAGCGGCAAGAATTGGAGCCAACGGCCACTAGTAGCCTTCACTGTCATAATCCGGTCTAAACTCGGCACCGTCAATTCGAATGACCTCCGACTCAATTGTACCGTCGGAGAACAGTTTCAGCCTGCGGTATCCTGGATTCATCTCATCCAGTGCGAAATCGATGACCTCTGGTTTGAATTGTATACAGGTCGATGGTGTGCAAAAGAACCGCACACCACCAATTGTGAAATCAAGTTCCTGATGTATATGCCCGTAAACTACACAGCGTAGTGTAGGATGGCGCTTTATCAGCTCCATGAATTCACGATCGTTCCGCAGCCCAATGTCTTTCATCCACGCTGATGTTCCGGGAACCGGGTTGTGATGCAAAGTCACCAGGCTGTGCTCAATGTTCCGGTCTGCCTCGGCCTCCGTCAAAGCCTGATCAAGAAACTCCAGTTCATCTTCTCCAAGATAACCATCCACGTGATTTACACGACTTGAGTCAAGCATTATGAATTGCCAGTTGTCGATAACTTCCACCTTGTTGTTCAGGCCCTGCTCGCCGGCAACGTCCTGCATGACAACTCCGGAATCGTGATTTCCTGGCACCCAGCGCACCGGTGCATTGAACCGCTCCATGTATTTTATGAAGTGCTGATAGGAATTCGGCGAAGCATCCTGGGCTATATCCCCGGTGGCCAGAATCAGATCAATCTGGGCCTCATGTTTGGCAACTGATTCAAGCACCTTGGAAAGGCTGCCATGGGTATTGATTTTCAGCAGCGTGCCAGTATTCATCGCGTACAGATGAGTATCTGTAATCTGAAGGACGTTGATTGGATTTTTTGCGATATCCACTGTCGCTGCCTCGGGCTATCAACTAAATGTGATATCTGGCACTTTCAAAGAGCGGCCAGCATGCAGGCAATGAGTTAACCACTCACCGAGAAATCGGTTCACCTGTATTTTCTCGTCCCGTTGATACATGAGGGGATTGGGCTGGGAATAGTGCGGTTTAAAATTGCGGTGGTTCTGATACGACGTGACCTCTGCAGTACTGGCATCATGGTAAATACGTACCTGCATGGTTGGATTGGTCAACCACTTCCCTGCCGCCGGTCGCTGACTGATTTCCAGCGTGATTGTGTATTTGAAAGTTTCCACCAGGCGCACTTCGACCACAGCTTCCCCTTTGCCATCGTGATCATCTGCAATCACAAATTCCGCCATCTTGTGGTCCGCATCAGGTTCAGCCTCACACACGGCATCACTCCGATAACTCCGCAGTTCCGGAAGCAATTTTAGTAACCTGATGTAGTTGGCATCGCACTCCGCCATCTGCTTGATCAGGTCGACACTGTAACTTCTCTTTGCCATATGTTAATTAATTCGGCACCTGGGCATTTGCCGACAGTGCTAACTCGATGAGTGAATCGCTATCATACCGGTAGTTTTCGCCGGATTCGAACTTTTCTGGAAAGTTTCAAGCCCTCTACCGGGCAAGTACCAAGTACTAGATACGCAAGTACTAGATTGTAGAGCAAGAGGAGACGAAGGCGACAACTGAATGTCAATTATTGTGAAATAGGTGCAGATTAAGTTGCAGCCACTGAATAGCAATGATTGACATGGCGTTGTTTATCTCACCGTTCCGGATCATGGCCACTGCGTCCTGCAATGGCACTGTTACTATCAAAATATCCTCGTGCTCATCGTCCAGACCGTGTATGCCCTGCAGTGCAGCTGAGTCGACGGTTGCGCAAAACAGGTTGATTCTCTCATCGCACCAACCGGGACTGTTAAAGTACTCACAGATCGGCACCGCCTCGGTTATTTCGCAATTGGCTTCCTCGCGGGCTTCGCGCCTGACCACATCGATGGGTTCTTCATCAGGGTCCGCCAGCCCGGCTACGATTTCCAGCATCCAGGGGCTCTGTTCCGCTCCGATTACTCCGGTACGGAACTGTTTCACCAGCACCAGGTTTTCGTGTTGCGGATCATAGAGCAGGACCCCAACTGCCGCGGGACGTATTGCAAGTTCGCGACGCATCGTTTCACTCCAGCCACCGGCGAACAGCCGATGCCGCAAATGAAGAACATCCACGGGTATAAAACCGCTGTAAGCCGAATCCCGGGATACGATTTCCATGTCTGACTGGTCATAAACACTGCCGTTAGTCTGCTCCAGGTAGTCCAGCAGAATCCGCTGTAGCAGGTCTGCTACAGCCTGGCGAATGGCCCTGCAAACCCGTGAAAATTCAGCTCGGATTTCCTGCTCGCTGCCACTGGCTGTGGCCGGATCTTCAAAGGGCAGGAGGATCTTCTGTTTTTCTGATGAGACTTGCGGGCAATAGCGGTCAGCGTGTGAGCAGACTGTTATTACCACATCCGCATTTTCGACCATTGCGTCTGTCAGCTGAGTAGACTGCTGGTTACTAATGTCCACACCGCATTCGGCCATGGCGGCTACCGCCGCCGGGTTCAAGCCATGGACTTCCAATCCGGCAGAATGGCATTCAAGCGGAAGAAAAGGGGGAAGATCGGCCGCCAGAGCCCTGGCCCAGCCCTCCGCCATCTGGGAACGGCAGGAATTACCGGTGCAAAGGAACAGTAATTGCAGGGGCTTCACTGGCAAAAGTGCTTATTCCGAGCGATTGGTAACTTCCAGCAGATGATAGCCAAATTGGGTTTTAAGCGGTCCCTGCAGAGTGTTGACGTCGGCACTGAATACTACTTTGTCGAACTCAGGTACCATCATTCCGGGCCCGAAACTCCCCAGATCACCTCCCTGGGCTCGGGACGGGCAGCTGGAGTTTTCTTTGGCTACAGCGGCAAATTCTTCCCCTGACTCAATACGGTCCTTGAGCTCCAGGCACTTCTCTTCTGTTTCCACCAGTATGTGTCTTGCCGTCGCGGTAACCATTATTTCTCCTCTGATATCGGTTTTGTTGGGCCGGCTATTATGCCTGACAAGGTCAGCAAAATCGAATTGTCCGATCTGGGTTTTCTGGGCTTTTTGACAGTAGATTGTCATTTATAGAATCGATTACACCAGCCCTCTAAAAGCCGTTTTTTCAATATTTTCATGAGCTTAGTGAAAGCAAAACAGAAACAGCTGGTGTTTTACTACAATGGACTTTTCCAATGCGGTGGTCACCAGCAGGGGATACGCTATAATCTGCGCCCGGTCGCTAAACGACCCATTCAATCGATAAACCAATGCGGACAAGGAATCCAGCCATGCCTCTACCCGAATCTGTAAAACGTGAGCACTTACATACCCGGGCAATCACCTACCAAGGCTTTGAGCGAGCTGACGGACTATGGGATATCGAGGCGCATATGACCGATGTCAAAACCTATTCATTTGAAAATGACTGGCGGGGCACGGTTGAAGCTGGTGAACCGTTACACGAGATGTTGTTACGAGTCACCATTGACGATCAGTTTGTCGTCCAGGACGTGGAAGCCGCCACCGAACACAGCCCTTTTCAGATGTGTCCCAGTATCACTCCGGCCTACAAGGCCTTGATCGGTATCACCATGGGCCCCGGCTGGCGGAAGGCTATCCGTCAAAAAGTAGCCGGCAGAGAAGGCTGCACACACCTGACTGAATTACTGTTTCCCATGGCGACAGTGGCGTTTCAAACCATCTGGCCACGCCGCAGCCACAAAGCAAGGCAAACTGACTCCAGTACCGGCAACAGCAACCGTCGTCCGCAGGTTCTGGATACCTGCCATGCCTGGGCCAGCGATTCACCCGTGGTCAAAAAGAATGCACCGAAGTTTTATACCGGTGAGTGAGTTGCTATCCGCTCAATTCCTATGAGTTTGCAGGATGCATCGAAATAGATCTCGAAGACACCATAAATACCGTCTTGAGTAAGAAACTTCTGGATGGCGCTGGCGGGAAATCTGATTTTCTGGTTGTTGGCAGCAACTACCTGTACATCCTGCACCTCCCCCCGATAGTAGGAAAGGTATAACTCTGAGGGTATGGCAAGCCTGAATCGAATGCTGTGTTGTTTGTCAGTGCCTTTCATGTGGCGACGCGACACCCAAAAGTAAATGTCTCAATAGCTGCTCTGGTCGAGAGAGTAACGAAAATCATTATTTGAAAAACAAAGGCAAAACGACAGTAATCGCCACTCCCTGTGTGTCGGCCAGATTTTCCGCCCGAATCTGACCACCATGAAACTCGGCTATCAGCCTGGCGATATGCAGCCCCATACCCAGGTGCGGTTGCTTCTGCTTTTCCTGGGGCCGTACTGAAATCATGGAGTCAAACAGACGCTCCGTCATTTCCTCGGGCAGATAAGGGCCATGATTGATTACCTTGATGATGGCGTGATCCCGCATAAAATGACAGCAAACGCGAATGGGTTCCCGATCGAAGGAAAATTCCACTGCATTGGCAACCAGCTTGTCCATCAACTGAGCAATATGCTCCGGCACGCCAAAGATAAAGATGGGCCTGGTGCTGATGTCCATATCGAACACAGCCTGGGGATAAGCCATCTGATAGCCCTCCACGCAACCCCGAATGACCGCCGCCAGGTCCATACGCTCTTTTTCGGTGGTTTGCAGCATCTGCTCCAGGCGCGTCGCCTCACTCATGTTGGTGAGAATGGTGTTCAGCCGTTTTATCCCTTCCTCGGCTCGCTCGATATAAATGGCAGACTCCTCGTTGCTGGCAACCATTCCCAGATTCTCCAGCGATGACCGAACAACCGTAACGGGGGTACGCAGTTCATGGGAAAGCCGCGACGACATGTTCTCCAGATAACCGGTATATTGTGTCAATCGTTCTACAATGCTTGAAAAGCTGCGGCTCAGATCGCCAATTTCGTCGGATCGGCTGCTGGCAGGAATGGTATTCTTGATCCGACCGCTGTCATCAATAATCTTTTCTGCCTGGTTGCGTAGCAGGCGAATACGCTGTGAAATCCGTGATGCGAAAAACAGCAGGCCCAGCACCACTGCCAGCAATACAGCCAGCATGGTGTTAAAAAGGGTCTGCAACGCCTGGTTACGAAAAGTCCGAATACCGTTCATATTCTGGTCAACCACCACGGCACCAAGCACTTCCCCGCCCGCGAGGATCGGATGAGCGGCACCAAGAATGCGGGTCTGGGTATCTGTCAGGGTACGAAACTGGGTTTGCGGTTCGCCATTCAGTGCTGAGTCGATATGATCACCTTCCCGGGTGACCCCAGTATAAAGCTCATCAATGAAGTCATTGCTGGGTGCGGTCAGTACCCGATCATAGAGTGGCTGCAACACTCTGTCATTAACAGTATTCCAGTATCTGTTGCCGGATTGCTCCGGAGTTTCATTGGCTAGCATTAGTCCAGTTGCTGTCTGAATATCACCGACTGTCAACAGGACCCTGCCGGTGCGATCGACCACCTGTATCCGGGAGCCGGACTCTCCCATACCGTCAACAATTCGATCGATCTCGGGTGTAGGCCGCAGCAACGAGCCCAAGCCCTCCACGCTGTTGACGTTGGAAGTGGCAACCACTGTTTCAACATCCCGTACTTCGCTGTCATCGATATCGTAGAAGGCGAACCCCAGCTTGTTACCCAGCATTTCCAGTGGAATCTGCAGCTCTATCTCATAGCCATTTTCGGTGGCATACCACTGACCACTGATACGGCTTTCATACTCCGGGTTGGTGAAATCGGCATCGACCTTGAAGGGATAAAGAAATTCCGGTTCGTGAGGTGCGATGACGAAATGGTTGATCTCGTGACCCTCTGGCGCCAGCATGGCGATATGCAGAAAATCACTGCGGGTTAAACTCAACGCATCCCGGCTCCGGTAGACTGCGAAGTCATCAATCACCCTGAAATAGGCGTACAATGAGCGGTTGTATTCACCAACCATGGCATCAAACAGCAGCGACTCTTCCTTGTCATAGTTGCGCGCTGGATTTAGTGGAGTTCTGAGGTAGTCACGGCTGTCGTAAGTCACTTCATATTGCTGATACTCCTGCCAGTCAAGGACATTGCCATCATCCAGAGACAGGGGGTAATAAACAGGATAGACGTACAGGTCGTTACTGCGCCTTGCTGGACTGTAATGTGCCTCATCGAACAGTTCCGGTCGTTCGTTCAGGGCAGTGGCCAGCGCCCGGGCAGTGCCCAATACCACCTGCTCCTGCCCCAGGCGCAGGTATTCTTCCATCTCCAGAATATAACGATAGCCAAGCCATGGAATGACCAGTAGAAAACTGGAAAGGAATACCAGCTTGAAACGAATTCCTATGAGTCTTTTAAACGTGAAAGCCATATCGGTTTTCTGAAGTATTCCTCTAGTGGGCCGGGTTTTCTAGTGGATCAGGTTTTCATCGCTAATATTCCAGCGGTATCCCATTCCATAGACGGTCTCGATACAGTCAAATTCCTCATCAACCTGCATGAATTTTTTTCTTATTCGTTTGACATGGGAAGTAATCGTACTGCCATCAACAAAGATCTTGGATTCCTGCATCAGTACTTGTCTGCTTTTGACGTGACCCGGATATTTCGCCAGCGCATGCACCATCCAGAATTCCGTGACAGTCAGGGGCACCGGCGTATCATCCCATTGCACAGTCATTCGACCAACATCCAGTGTCAGCTTGCCACGCCGCAACAGGTTTTCCGGGGAAGGTGGTTGATCCAGGACGTCAAGACGGCGGAACAGCGCGGCAATACGTGCTGACAGGTGGGGCAGACTGATATCCTTGGTTAGATAGTCATCGGCACCCATTCGCAAGCCGCTGACGGTGTCGAAATCATTGTCGCGGGCGGTCAGGAAAATGATCGGCAAGGTATCGGACATGGAGCGCAATGCCTGACAAAGGGTGAAGCCGCCATCAATTTCATTTTCCAGGCCGATGTCGATAATCGCCAGGCTGGGCAGTCTGATATCGAAAGCCGCCATGGCGTCTTTGCGGTTGGCATAGGTCTGAACCTCGTAGCCCTGCTTGCGCAACACATCGGCATAGTTTTCCCGGATCGCCGCCTCGTCTTCGACGATAGCAATTCTTCTGTTCATACCACCCTCTTAAGGAACCTCTGTAATTGCGACCTGTTTCTGGTACCGCGAATATACTCTAAATACTTGATTCTTATTAGCTTCAGGAATCAATCATCAGTAATTGCCACGATTCTGACATATTTAATCAGCACATAGCCTTTTTCAATCCCCGGGGCGGTAATAAACAGAAGGTTTAATAGTCAGCCATACCCAAGTATTGCAGAGAGTGCTGTAGAAATGATCAGACCGATTTTCCTGACAATGGCTTTTTCCCTTGCCACTGGACCTGTGCTGGCGAACAACGCCAGCACAGACGTGTCATCCAGCTCGCCCAGCCATCCCAGCGCTGCCGAGAACACCGGTATTCTTGGTGGCATTGCTGTCGGCGCTTCAATTGGCGGACCACCAGGCGCAATGGCTGGTGCCGCTATTGGTGCACTGCTTGGAAATGGCTGGATTGCCAGGAAGCAGGTAGGTGAACTGCAAGGCCATGTGGCCGACCTGCGCCAGCAGGCAGAAACGTTGCATCAGGAAAAGGTTGCACTGGAACTGGCCCTGCGCGACGCCGTCAGGCAGCGCAACCAGAGCATACCCGTCAACTATGAAGAGCCGGTGGCAGCCTGCTGCGATAACACGGTGGTATCAGTTTATTTTCGCACCGGATCAGATGCTGTGGAGGCTCACGACCATGAAATACTGACCAGCTTTGCCAGGCTCAGTAATCACATGGCAGATCCGTTGATCGAGATTACCGGTTATGCAGATCGTAACGGCAACGCAGATGCCAATCTCAGACTCTCCCAGCGCCGTTCCTTAGAGGTAAAGAACCTGCTGGCGCAGATGGGTGTCGACAATACCAAAGTAACTACTGTTGCTTACGGAGAAACTCGTCCTCTGAGCAGTAAACCCACTTTCGAGACTGATTTTTTTGATCGAAGAGTTATTTTACGGCTAAGGGATGCCAGCCAGCTCATGCTGAGCCGTAGTCAGGAATCAACCCAGTAATTCTGTTTATTACCCGGAGTAAACCCAATGAAAGATGTCAGACTGGTAATAGGGAACAAAAATTATTCCAGCTGGTCCCTTTGTCCCTGGTTGTTGCTAAAGATGTTTAACGTGGATTTCGAGGAAATTTCTGTCGCCCTCTACCAGAAGAATACCGCCGAGAAATTGGGCCCCTATTCGCCATCCCTCAAAGTTCCTGTTCTTCTGCACAATGAAATAACAGTCTGGGATTCCGTGTCGATCTGTGAATACATCTCAGCCGAGTTGCTCGGTAATGTGGGCTGGCCTACCAATACACGTAAACGGGCCGGTGCCCGTTCCATCAGCGCCGAAATCCATGCCGACTTTCCCAATCTGAAGCACGAATGGCCGCTGAACTGCAAAGCAGGTCTGCGCCGCACTGCATCAGAAAAAGTCTTGAACGAAATCGCCCGTATAGACTCTATCTGGCGCTGCTGCCGGCACAAATTCGGCGAGAACGGCGACTACCTGTTCGGTCGTTTCTCAATCGCCGATTGCATGTTTGCACCCATCGCTATTACTCTTCACACCAACGAGGCAGTGCTGTGCGAGGAATCTCATCGCTACAGAGATACTCTGGTGAACAACCCGTTCGTGCAGAACTGGATAGCTGAGGGTCGAGCGGAGAAAGAACCTCTTACCATTGCCCACGCCAGCAACATGTAAACCTGGATCTTTAAGGGATCTCCAGAGTATTACCACAATTAGCCGGAGGTTCCTTAGTTTGGATGCAACTGACGTAATCTATTTCTGGTTTTCGGAAATCCAGACTGCACAAAGATTCAAGAAAGACCCTGCTTTCGATCGGCAGATTACCGATCGCTTCTCCGACATTCATCATCAGGCCAGTGCCTGCGAACTCTACATCTGGCGTGACTCGGTGCCGGGTGCACTGGCGGAAGTAATAGTCCTGGATCAATTCTCTCGAAATATTTACCGGGATCAGCCACAAGCTTTTGCAGCAGATAGCCTGGCCCTGGCATTGGCGCAGGAAATGGTTCGACGAGGCCAGGACCGGGAGTTACCGTCGGACCAGAGGGCGTTTGTTTACATGCCTTATATGCACAGCGAGTCCAATACCATACACCAGCAGGCAGTGGATCTGTTTCGACAGCCTGGGCTGGAAAACAGCTTCCAGTATGAGCTAAGACACAAGGAGATTATCGACCGCTTCGGGCGCTACCCGCACCGCAATGAAATCCTCGGCCGCCAGTCCAGTCAGGAAGAACTGGAGTTTCTGCAAACACCTGGTTCCCGGTTCTGAACCAGGTTGGTGTATCCCTTACTAAACTCTTTTAATACGTAATTATTCGTTACTGCCACGAGATGGCAGCACGCTTCTGAGTTTGTCAGCCGCTTCATGGATCGCAGACTCAGTTGTCTCCCAATTCATACAGGCATCTGTCACAGATACCCCGTATTTCAGTTGCGATAGATTCTTTGGAATACTCTGGTTGCCCGCGTTGATGTGACTTTCCAGCATCACGCCGATAATCGATGTGTTGCCTTCCAGAATCTGGTGAGTCACGTCCTTAAGAACAAGCGGCTGTATGTCCGGATTTTTATCCGAATTGGCATGACTGCAGTCGATCACAATGTTTCTGCTGACGCCACCTTTTTCCAATGCCTGTTCACACTGCGCTACATGCACCGTATCGTAGTTCGGTCCATTGCTACCGCCTCGAAGCACGACGTGTGCATAATGATTACCCTTGGTAGTGACAACCGACACCTGACCCTCGCCATTAATGCCAAGAAACCGATGCGGACTGGTAACCGACTGCATGGCATTCACTGCCACTGTCAGCCCGCCGTCAGTACCGTTCTTAAATCCTACCGCCGAAGACAAGCCGCTGGACATCTCCCGATGTGTCTGCGATTCAGTAGTTCGTGCCCCGATCGCAGACCAGGCAATAATGTCCTGCAGATACTGTGGTGAAATCGGATCCAGGGCCTCCGTGGCAGCCGGTAATCCAAGATCGACAATATCCAGCAACAGCTTGCGACCCATTCGCAGGCCATCTTCAATTTTGAACGAGTCATCCAGATAAGGGTCGTTGATCAGCCCCTTCCAGCCAATAGAAGTACGCGGTTTCTCGAAGTAAACCCGCATGACCAGATACAGAGTATCTTTGACTTCGTCCGCCAGAGCCTTCAGGCGCCTGGCATAGTCGAGCGCTGCTTCCGGATCATGGATTGAGCAAGGCCCGACCACCGCAAACAGGCGAGGGTCCTTGCGATCCAGAATAGCGTGAATGGTTTCGCGAGCCTCTTTTACCTGGCGCTGCGCTGCTCCTGTCAGCGGCAGTTCATCCTTCAGCTGCTGTGGAGTAATCAGCGGTAGATTGGAGGCAATATTCAGATCGTCCAGAACTTCAGACATGATCGTTTTCTCGTTGGCGTTAGAAAAAGGGCGGCAATCATAGCAGAAGGGACGCTTGAGGTGAACCTGTAACCGAATGGAGGTGTTAAATAAGTATTTAATCCAGGCCTAAGTGGCTATGAAATAGCCTGAGATTCTTTTCTAAACGTGACGATGCCGTGAAACGAGACAGTGCACGACAACCAGTGAATTGCCAATTGCATAATTCCAGTTGCGTCGATGTTACAAGCCAAAAACCAGCAAACCAGCTAACCAGCTAACCAGCTAACCAGCTAAGAAAATCGTAACATCAAATTCGCAGCGACTAGGGTAATTTGGAAGAATTGTTCGAATCCTGAGCCAAGCACAATCGAGAGGCTGCTGGCGCGTGAGTTATTGCACCCAGTCAGGACACGCTTTTAGCGCCCGGGGTTTACCCGAAAAAGTGCGAGGACTGTCCGAGTCCCGAGCGTAGCGAGGTCGAGTTCCGCAGCACCGGGTAAACCTCGGGCGCGGGTGGCCGGGCGCAATAACTCACGCGCCAGTAGCCTCGTTTCAAGGGCAAAGGCAGAAGGCAGAAGGCAGAAGGCAGAAGGCAGTACAAGCTAGCAACTGCCTTTAAAGCCTTCAACAGCCCAACATAAAGTTAGACCTCACGGTACAGCTTGCGCCCCTGCTGGTTGTATTCCTCTGCCATCTCTTCCATGCCGGCCGCCATTGCGTCATCCAGGCTACCCAGTTCACGGGCGGCCGCGTAGTCACGTACTTCCTGACTTATTTTCATGGAGCAGAACTTGGGTCCGCACATGGAGCAGAAGTGAGCTACCTTGCCAGATTGCTTTGGCAGGGTTTCGTCGTGGTAAGTACGGGCGGTTTCCGGATCCAGTGCCAGGTTGAACTGATCATCCCAACGGAACTCAAAGCGCGCCTTGGACAGGGCGTTATCCCGTAATTGTGCTCCCGGGTGTCCTTTCGCAAGATCCGCTGCATGAGCAGCGATCTTATAGGCGATCAGGCCTTCTTTAACGTCCTTTTTATCTGGCAAGCCCAGGTGTTCCTTGGGGGTCACGTAGCACAGCATGGCACAGCCATACCAGCCGATCATGGCAGCGCCGATTCCTGACGTGATGTGGTCATAGCCGGGCGCGATATCAGTAGTGAGAGGACCCAGGGTATAAAAAGGTGCCTCATCGCAGACTTCCAACTGCTTGGTCATATTTTCCTGGATCATGTGCATCGGCACATGGCCAGGCCCTTCGATCATGGTCTGGACATCATGGCGCCAGGCGATTTTGGTCAGTTCGCCGAGTGTTTCCAGTTCAGCAAACTGGGCCTCGTCATTGGCATCTGCCACCGAGCCCGGACGCAGACCGTCTCCCAGGGAAAACGATACATCATAGGCCTTCATGATTTCGCAGATTTCTTCGAAGTGGGAATAGAGGAAATTCTCCTGGTGGTGGGCCAAACACCACTTGGCCATGATGGAACCACCCCGTGAAACGATGCCGGTGACCCGCTTGGCCGTTAGTGGCACGTAACGCAACAGCACACCGGCATGAATGGTGAAGTAGTCGACGCCCTGTTCTGCCTGTTCGATCAGGGTATCTCGGAAAACTTCCCAGTTCAGATCCTCAGCAACTCCGCCTACCTTTTCCAGCGCCTGGTATATGGGCACTGTACCGATCGGTAACATGGAATTGCGGATGATCCATTCACGGGTTTCATGGATGTTTTTGCCGGTGGACAGATCCATAACCGTGTCCGCACCCCAATGGGCTGCCCAGGCCAGTTTTTCCACTTCTTCTTCGATAGAGGAAGTGACTGCGGAGTTGCCTATGTTGGCATTTACTTTAACCAGGAAGTTGCGTCCGATGATCATCGGTTCGACTTCTGGATGATTGATATTGGCAGGGATAATTGCCCGACCGCAGGCTATTTCAGAACGCACAAACTCCGGTGTAATTTCCTGGGGTATGGAGGCACCAAATGACTGCCCTGGATGCTGGGCTGCCAGGCCCACCTGCTCTCGAGCCTGCTGGTAGCTCATGTTTTCCCGAATGGCGATATATTCCATTTCCGGCGTAATGATGCCTTTGCGGGCATAATGCAGCTGCGTGACATTTCCGCCTGGCAAAGCCCGCAGCGGCTTGCGCAGATGTTCGAATCGCAGGTGAACGGTTTGAACATCCTGCTGGCGCTGTCTGCCGTAGTTGGAACTGACATCGTCAAGTTGCTCGGTATCCTGGCGCTCATTAATCCAGCTGGTTCGAATGCCCGGCAACCCGGCGCGTAAATCGATCTTGGAGTCCGAGTCGGAATAAGGCCCGGAAGAATCGTACACCCTCACCGGTGCGTTGCTTTCCCGCCCCTTTTCAGTGATCGTGTCGGTAAGGGAAATTTCCCGCATGGGTACCCGGATATCTTCCCGGCTGCCGGTCACGAACACCTTGCTGGAGTTCTGAAAACGCTTGCGGGTAGCACTATCCAATCGAGTGATATTGTTGAGAAAGTGTTCAGTGTCGGCATTCATGGGACATTCCTGCGAATTCCAGGTTCAGTCAGTTACCAGTCATCAGGACTCATAGAGGCAACCCAGAACCTGGAAATTTCTTCGTGGTGTACTGGTGAACCGCTGATTATGCCTTATTCCCTGACCTTGTGTCACAAGCTCTATCCGGCCTGGCGATTACCAGTAACCCTTTGCCACTTTGCACCGTCTAATCCTGTAGAGGCAACGGCTTACCGGAAGTACCGCATCCGTGTTTGTAACCAATAGTTACACTGTGTAGAATGCCGTCAGTAGAACAACCCGCTGAATATCAGACCTTTAGAGCCTTTCTGGCCTGTCTGATTCACCTCTGTCATCGAATTGAAGAAGGTTAATTTCCATGGGGCCACTCGTTAAGACATTTGGAATTTCTTTGCTTTGCCTGATTACGCTGCCTTTGAGCTACGCCGACGACCTGGCGGGCATCCTGGACCTGGCGTTGGACAACGATCCAACCCTGCGTCAAGCGCGGGCCCAATACAGAGCTAACCGGGAACTGCTGATACAGGGTCGCGCGGCACTTCTGCCGAGCTTTGGCGTTGGCGGCACCACTTCCCGCCAGACCAGTGGCCCAACTGATTCTATATATCAGACCATAACAAATCCCCAAACTGGTGAAACAACCAGGGTCAGAGTTGCCGAGGACCACAGCTTCCAGCCAGGCCTCAACACCCATGGTTGGGGCGTAAACCTGTCCCAGGCGATATTCAATCTGCCGGCCTGGTACACCTTCCAAAGTGCCAAGGCAACTGATCGGGCTGCGGCTATGAACTTTGCCGCCCAGGAGCAGGACCTGATCTTTCGAGTGGCCATTGCTTACTTTGATGTGCTGCGAGCTATTGATCTGTTGGAAACCAATATTCAGGAAGAAGAGGCAGCACTGACATCGCTGGAACAGACCAGCCGCCGAGAAGAGGTAGGCCTGGACACTATTATCGACGTGAACGACAGTCAGGCAGCTTACGATCTGGCACGCAACACTACCATTCTGCAGCGCGACATTCTGCAGGCCCGCTATGAAGCACTGGAAGCAATTACCGGTCGGCCACATCCCGAGATAGAAGTACTGCGGGAAGATTTTCCGATTCTGGAGGTAGACGGACCATTGACCGAATGGGAGGCAATGGCCGAAGATAACAGTCTGGCTGTCGCTGCCGCACAGTATAACCTTGAAGCATCGCGTGAAACGTTGCGGGCTCGCAAATCGGACCGCTATCCTACCCTTTCTGCTACCGGTAGTTTCAGCCACTTCGTAACGCCCACCATTGTCCGAGATGGTGTACGCGCCTCCGGTGGTGCATTTGACCAATCCAACCTGGGGTTAACTCTCAGCATTCCTCTTTACTCAGGTGGCGCACGCAGTTCACGACGCCGTGCTGCTGAATACGAGGTGATCGCCGCCCGGGAAACCCTGGAACTGCAAAGGCGCCAGTTGACCCAGAATATCCGTAATGCCTATCGCCGCGTTAACACAGATGTGCTGGTCATTGCCCAGCGACAACAATCCATCGTATCAGCGCAGAGTGCGCTGGATCAGACTGAACTGGGTGTGGAAGTGGGCCAACGGAATATCGTGGAACTACTACGGGCCCGGGAGAACCTGTATCGTGCACTGCGACAGTATGCAGAAGCCCGTTACGACTATGTACTGGATACACTGGCTTTGAAGCAGACTACCGGTCTACTGACGCCCCAGGACATTCTGGATCTGAACGAATGGCTGGAATTTTCTGAATAAACAATTCAGTAATAACAAGCAGCTTCTTATTGAATGCAAAAAGGCGGCAACCCTTAAGGATTGCCACCTTTTATCTTCTAGCGCAGCAGCTGCCTCAAAGAAAGTTAAGCAATCAGCTGCTGACCTTTTTCCAGACAGTAATCTGACTGACAATATACTCGTACTTTCGTCGATGCTCCCGGATCATGAACGGGTAATCTTCGTTATACAGTAATTCGAATCCTTCCAGAACCGATCCCAGGCGCGCGATTGTGTCATCACTGCCCTTTCCATCCAGGTACTTACCTTCCTTCGTATACTGGATAGACCAGGTATTGGGCGATGCGATAACCAGTACACCACCCTTTGCCAGCCAGCGGTCTGAATCTGCAAACTGACGCAAACACGCTTCCGGGTCAGACAATCGACACAACAGATTCGCCATCAGCACCGCATCATATTGTTTATCCGCTGCCGCTGGCAGATCACTCTCCAACCCGCAGGCATCGCCCTCGACAAATTGCACCCGCGAACGATCAATGTCATTGGAGACCGCTGCCAGCAATTCGCTGAAATAGCGTCCTGTTTCAAGTCGCCGATAAGCCAGTTTGCCGTGTTCTTTGAGATGCCTTGCGGATTTTATGAACGAGGCGCTGTAGTCAAGTCCAGTCACTTCATTGAAATGTCGCGCCATTTCGAACGACGCACGCCCGACTGCGCAGCCCAGATCCAAGGCGTTCTGTTTACCCTCTGAGTAGCGATCCATCAGCTCGGCAGTATGAACCACGAAATTACCTGTTTCCGGATGGCCGGCCCGTTCACGGATAGCAGTGTCTGCCTGCTCCTGCATTGATCCATAGTGAAACAGCAGGTATTGGTCGACTACCTGTGAGGACTCATACTTGTTGTTTGACTCGGCCGGGTCCTGGCTGCTTTGCACCAGGCGGAAACCTGCATGCTGAAAGAAATGGGGACGAAAATGGAACCTTGACCAGAAGCTGGCTTCGTCGCCGGTGCTGACAAAGGAGCCACCCAAAATCATCTGGTGCTCGCCGTCGAAACACGGTGTGCTGAAATCGGTGTAGTAGGGATGAATGGCAAAATCACTCAATGGATGAAAAGCATCCTCACACCATTGCCAGACATTACCCATAGCATCGTAAATGCCCTGGCTGTTCTCAGCCATGGCATTTACCGGACTTTCACTGCCGTACTGCAGGTTGAGATTGAACCCTTTCTGGCCCTGCTCCGTCATCACCGGGTCCAGCTGGATCAACTGATCCCTGCCAGGCACCCAATCGCTTATCTTGCGCTTGGCCGGTTCTCGAAGCGCCAGGTGCTCCGCTTCCTGCAGAAGGCGAAACGGCACATCTACACCCTTATTCTCCGACAGCCAGGCGCAATAAGCCTTGGCCTCATAGTAATTGACAATCGCCGGCCAGTCCCATTGCATCTCGACAAGCGTGAAGATCGTTCGCAACTTATAGCGATGGGAACCAGCTGGACCATCCTGGACCCAGAACGTTGGCCATTTAACATTTCTGAACTGACGCCAGCCCCAGCCGGACTCGCTCCAGTACTTTCTGGTTTCGTATCCACCGGATTCAACGAATTGAAAAAACTCACCATTACTAACAAGGTACTTGCTCGCCTTGAATGAAGAGACCTGGCGCTTGTCATTGCCATATTCATTATCCCAGCCGAAAGTTGGCCATTGGCGGGGTTTGCCCAACTCCAACGAAGTTGGCCTTATTTCAATCATCGGGTTGTCGGCTGGGTAATCCTTCCCGGGTGATGGTGAGAGGCTGCTTTGCTGTTTTACACTGTATGAGTCCGGCCATCCTTTTGGTACCGTGACGTACTCAAGAGGTAACTCCCGAATCAGCACGCTGGAAGTTTCCAGGTGTATCCGTTCGTGCTCAAACCCCATAACCAATGCCCAGCCTGCATTATCCATATTGATAGGCTCATCAAAGCAGGGGTGGGTTTTAATGAGATTTTCCACCAGGTTGTAGACGGTATTCCGATAGGCAACTACGTCTTCCAGTGCAGGCCACACCTCCTGGTCGCCCTCATGCAGGTCATCCCAGGTCATTTCATCAACCCCGGTCTCAAAAAGCAGCTCGAGTTCCTGATTGACAGGCTCAGAAAGCAACCCGCTTACCAAAAGCTTGTTGACATAGAAGCATACCGGGTGTGAATAGTAGAAAAGCAACGGGTGTCGGGTTTTGTGATAGGGCCGCACGTAGAATGCTTTCTCGCTGGTCAGTGACGAAAAAAGCAATTCTGTCAGTGACCAGGTGTTTCGAAAATACTCCAACAGTGCTTCGCGTCCCGCATTCAGATTAAGAAGTGGTCTTGAGTGCAGTGCTTGCTCGAAGTGTTTCATATGAGCTAAATGATCATCCTGCCTGTAGGAATAACCAGTATCGATGTCCGAGACTGATGTGTTGGATACCTGCATTATCTGTTGCCTGCTAGTGTGGATTAGTCCCACTTGTCGAATTTGGGCTCGGTGACTAAGCGACGGGAATGCAAAATTTTATGCAGCAAAGCTGTTAATGTAAACTATGACTCTCGGGATAACCCGATTGTCTATCACTATCCATGACTAGAGGAACAACTTTGCGTAGCAAGTTACCTGCCGTTGGTACAACCATTTTCACCGTTATGTCAAAAATGGCGCAGGATCATGGCGCCATCAACCTTTCCCAGGGATTTCCTGACTTTGACTGTCCACCCCGCCTGCGGGAATTGGTCGGGAGTCACCTGAACGGTGGCAAGAACCAGTACCCCCCCATGGCCGGAATTCCCGAGCTGCGTGAGCAGATCGCCAGGAAAGTTGCTGATCTATACGATTACCAGGCCGATCCGGATCAGGAAATCACCGTTACTTCAGGAGCAACTGAAGCATTGTTTGATGCGGTACAAGCCTATGTTCATCAGGGAGAAGAAGTCATTATTTTTGATCCCGCCTATGATTCTTACGTACCGGCAATCGAGCTTGCAGGTGCACGAGCGGTGCACGTCCCGCTGACATTACCGGACTACAACATCGACTGGAACCGGGTTGAAAATGCCATCAACAACAAAACCCGGATGATAATTATCAATTCACCACACAATCCCTGCGGCACCATTCTGGGCAAAAGCGATCTTCTAGCTTTAACGGCGCTGTTACGGGACACAGACATCATCGTGCTTTCGGACGAAGTTTACGAACACATGGTGTACGACGGCCAGAAGCATCAGAGCGTGCTGGGCCATCCGGAACTGAGAAGTCGAAGCCTGGCAGTATTTTCCTTTGGCAAGACTTACCACGCCACGGGCTGGAAAGTCGCCTATTGCGTAGCTCCTGCTGATCTGACTGGTGAGTTTCGCAAAGTCCATCAATTCGTAACGTTTACCACTTCCAGCTTCGTGCAGTATGGCCTTGCTGACTTCATGGCAGAATGTCCTGAACACGCCATTGAATTACCGGATTTCTATCAGCAGAAGCGCGACCTGTTCTGCAAACTGCTGGAAAACTCCCGCTTTCGCATTCACCCTTCCAGAGGCACCTATTTTCAGCTTGCCGATTACGCCGCAATCAGCAACAAACCTGACATGGAATTTGTTACCTGGATGACCCAGGAAAAGGGGGTAGCAGCTATCCCGCTCACACCCTTCTACCAAGCAGCACCTGATACCCACATCATTCGCTTTTGTTTCTGCAAAGACGACTCAACCCTGGAACAGGCAGCAGAGATTCTGTGCAGAATCTAACAGCCTGCCTGCTGAATAAGCAGCTGCTATGACCGACCTGGATCTAACAAAACTGGCATCTGATATAAGATGCTGGGGACAGGAACTGGGCTTTCAGCAGCTGGGGTTCACTGACGTAAATCTGGATAAATACCGGCCTTTCCTGGAAGATTGGCTGGCAAAAAATTTTCATGGCGATATGGGTTACATGGCTCGTCATCATGAGCTGCGCTGCAATCCTGAACAACTAGTGCCAGGCACACTCACTGCAATCTGTGTGCGCATGGATTATTCCGCGACCAATGAAAACTCGCTGCTACCTCTGCAGGCAACGAGTAAAGCTTATGTGGCTCGTTACGCCAGGGGACGTGACTATCACAAACTGATTCGAAAACGCCTGCAAAAACTGGCGCAGCAGATTGAGTCAGTTGCAGGTGCGTTCGGCTACCGGGCATTCGTCGACAGCGCACCGGTGCTGGAGCGCGCGCTGGCAGAAAAAGCCGGTCTTGGCTGGATCGGCAAGAACACCATGCTGATCAACAAACAGGCCGGATCCTGGTTTTTCCTTGGCGAGTTGTTTACCGACCTGCCCTTGCCCAAGGACGTTCAGGAAAACGATCATTGTGGTTCCTGCAGCGCCTGTCTCGATATCTGCCCAACCAATGCCTTTGCTGCACCCAACCAGCTTGATGCCAGACGCTGTATTTCCTATTTGACTATAGAATCTAGAAAGGCAATCCCGAAAGAGCTCAGACCACTGATGGGTAACCGGGTATTTGGTTGTGATGACTGTCAGCTGGTCTGCCCCTGGAACAAGTTTACATCACCAACTTCGGAGCAGGACTTTTCGCCGCGCCATGGCCTGGACGATAGAGCTCTGGTAGACCTGTTCAATTGGAGTGAGGAAAAGTACCTGATCAGAACCGAAGGCTCGGCGATTCGCCGGGCAGGGTACGAAGGCTGGCTACGCAACCTGGCGGTCGCGTTGGGCAATGCCCAAACCAGCCAGGAAACAGTTGAGACATTGGAAGAAAAGCGTAGCCATCCTTCGCCCATAGTGCGCGAGCATGTTGAATGGGCTTTGCAGCAACATCAGTCCAGCTGAAAAAAGTGCTCCCGGTAGTAAGCCAGCTCTTCGATAGAATCCTTGATGTCATCCAGTGCGATATGTTTGCTTTGCTTATTGAAGCCACTAAGGATCGCAGGTTTCCAGCGTCGTGCAATTTCCTTGACGCTACTGACATCCAGGTTGCGATAGTGAAAGAAGCTTTCCAGCTCAGGCATATAGCGGGCAAGGAATCGACGATCCTGGCAGATGCTGTTACCACACATGGGCGAGGCTCTTTCAGCTACCCAGCCACGGAGAAATTCCAATGTTTGCTGCTGCGCTTCGGCCTCGTTGACAGAGCTGTCCTTGACTCGCTGTATCAGGCCTGATTGACCGTGATACTTCTGATTCCAGTCGTCCATTGCTGCCAGCACCTCATCGGGCTGCTTGATAGCAAGGACCGGCCCCTCGGCCAGGATATTCAATTCCGGATCAGTTACCAGCGTTGCTATCTCGATAATGAAATCCTGTTCCGGTCGCAAGCCGGTCATTTCCAGATCTATCCAGATAAGATTTAGTGCTTTATCCATGAAATACCGTTGTTTTTGTTGTCATATCGGGCCTGAATTCTAGCAAAGCTGGCCGGTAGTGAGTATGCCATAATAGTCGCAGCCTACCTTCAATAGTCGAAGTCTCTCTTCCAGGTAGAACGAACCTGCCAACAATGACCAAAAGACGACTAAGCAGACAGCAGCAGGACCGTATTCGACAACGCCAGAAGCAACAGCTGGATGATCAGGCTGCGGCCGGGGTCAGTGATATCGAAACAGCCTCCGGGCCTCATCAGTCGGGGATTGTAACCTGCCACTTTGGGCAGCAGCTGGAAGTTGAAGCTCTGGAAGGACCCCAGCAAGGCCAACTGTTTCGTTGTTACCAGCGCAGTAATCTGCCGCCCCTGGTATGTGGAGACCGGGTGTTGATCGCATCTGATGATAAAAACACCGGCGTCGTGATTGGCCAGGAACAACGACAAAGTGTTTTTTCCCGCCCCAACTCCAGCGGGCAACTGAAACCAGTGGCAGCCAACATCGATCTGGTGCTGGTAGTACTGGCACCTCGACCACAACCATTTCTCAACCTGCTGGACCGTTATCTGGTAGCAATTGAAAACCTGCAGCTCACGCCATTGATTATTGTCAACAAGGCCGATTTGCTGGATGGTGAATCTGAAACAGTCATCGATACAGTGCAGTCACTGTATCCACAACTGGGTTACCCCGTGCACACGGTATCGGCGCACCAGTGCAAGGGTCTCGAACAACTGAAAGCAGCGCTGGCCGGCAAGACAGCCGCAATTGTCGGCCAGTCCGGTGTCGGTAAATCTTCACTGGTCAATGCATTGAGCCCAACCATAGAGGCAGAAGTGGGTGAATTGTCAGCAGCCACAGAAAAAGGAACTCACACCACCACCGCTGCACGACTTTTCCATCTGGACGGTTTCGACCTGATCGACTCACCGGGAATTCGGGAGTTTCATCTGTGGCACATCAGCCCGCAACAGTTACTGGAAGGATTTATTGAGTTCCGGCCCTACCTCGGGCATTGCAAATTTCGCGACTGCAGCCACCAAAGCGAACCAGGTTGTGCATTGCGGACCGCCGTTGAGGAAGGAAAAATTGCCGCGGTCAGAATAGAGAGTTATTTCCATATACTGGGGAGCCTATGATCAGTATCAGGAATCCTGTTGTCCTCAGCAGGAGGTCCCGCTTCAACAGCTTTGATTTTACTCTATCGGTTAACACGGTAGACTAGCCTTTATGTCGTTGAACAATCTGCCTCTAATCATTGAACCGGAACAGCTGGAAGAAGTGCTGGACGAACCGGACCTGCTGGTCATCGATCTCTGCCAGCCCAGTGTCTACGAACAGTTGCATGTGCCAGGTGCCATCCATGTGAACCCAGCCGAACTGGTGAGCGGCGTGCCGCCAGCTACCGGCAAACTTCCGAATAAACAGCAATTGGCAGCGCTCTTTTCCAGGATTGGTTTCAGCAAGGACAGGTTTGTGGTCGCTTATGACGATGAAGGTGGCGGCTGGGCCGGGCGATTTCTCTGGACCCTGGACGTGATCGGCCATTCCCGCTACGCCTATCTTAATGGTGGCATTCATTCCTGGCGTAATGAGGGCCACCCCATACAATCCGGAATTGTCGAACCGGACCCTGGCAATTTCGAACCGACTATCGACCGCTGTGTAGCGGTTGATATGGATGAAGTACTGGCGCAGATTGGGAATGAAAAATCCGTGGTCTGGGACGCCCGCTCTGCTGAGGAGTACCACGGTACGCGCCATGGTGCCCTGCGAAACGGCCATATTCCAGGCGCAGTCAACCTCGACTGGCTGGAGACCATGGACCGGAATAACAATCTGCGGTTGAAACCCCTTGATCAATTGCGTGACAAGCTGGAAAGTTTGGGTATTACTGAAGATAAAATGATTATTACTCATTGTCAGACCCACCACCGTTCAGGACTCACCTACCTGATCGGCAAGGCCCTGGGATTACATATCAAAGCGTATGACGGTTCCTGGTCGGAATGGGGCAACCACCCTGATACGCCCATAGAGTCATAAGAAAACTATAAGACAACTGGATTCATGCATGGGCCGCCTTTTCGTCATCCTGCAGTACCTGCTTCCCCACCATGCGCTGTCGCGCCTGGTGGCATTGTTGGCCAACAGTCATTGGCCTTTGCTCAAGAATCCGTTCATCTTTCTGTTCATGCGTCATTTCAAGGTGAACCTCAGCGAGGCGATCATTCAGGACTATCGCCAGTTTGACAATTTCAATGCGTTTTTTACCCGCCAGTTGCTGGACGACGCGCGGCCGATACAGGGTGACGACAGCGTAATAGTCAGCCCGGCAGACGGGGCAGTCAGTCAGCTTGGTGCGATTCAGGATCATCTGATATTTCAAGCCAAGGGGATCAATTACTCGGCAGTAGATTTGCTGGGGGGCAACCAGCAGGATGCGGAGAGTTTCAGAAACGGCAGATTTATCACAATCTACCTGTCGCCGCGTGACTACCATCGAATCCATATGCCGATTGCTGGCACTTTAAAAAAGACCGTTTACGTACCAGGTCGTCTTTTTTCCGTCAATCAACGGACCACAGACCGGGTGTCCGGCCTGTTCACACGTAATGAGAGACTGGTCTGCCTGTTTGACACGCCGGCAGGCCCGATGGCGCTGATCCTGGTTGGAGCCATGATTGTCGCGGGTATCGAGACAGTCTGGGCAGGCCAGGTATGCCCCAACCGGCACGGTGAGCTCTCAACCGATTACAGTGGCCAATCACCCACAATAGAACTTGGCAAAGGCGCTGAAATGGGGCGCTTCAAGCTGGGTTCAACGGTAATTCTGCTGTTCGGTCCAGATGCAGTCAGCCTGGAAAAAGAAATTCAAGCTGACAACTCCATAAGGCTGGGAGAAGCGATTGCAGAGCTGGTGTAGCGTTGGTAAGCCGGTTGATTAACCAACTCATCCAGCATCAGCGATTGCAGTCCAGCACAGCAGGAATTTGATTAGGCAATAAAACGGGAACAGCTATGGACCAGAACGAACTCAAGAAGAGGGCGGCTCAAGCAGCACTCTCCTATATCGAGCCCTTGTTGGACGATGACTCAATCGTCGGCGTAGGAACAGGGTCGACCACCAATTTCTTCATTGAAGAACTGGGCAACATCAAGGGGAAAATTTACGGCACCGTATCAAGTTCCGACGCCTCAACTGCCCGCCTCAAGGAGTTGGGTATTCCAGTATTCGACCTTAACAGCGTTGACGAAGTGAGCTTCTACGTTGATGGCGCCGATGAAGCCAACAAGTTCATGCAGCTCATCAAGGGCGGCGGTGCCGCATTGACTCGCGAAAAGATTGTTGCCGCCGTTGCCAGGGAATTTATCTGTATCGTCGATGAATCGAAAATGGTGGACGTGCTGGGTAAATTTCCTTTGCCGGTCGAAGTGATTCCCATGGCCCGCAGCCACGTTGCCAGACAGATTGTCAAACTCGGTGGCGACCCGGTTTACCGGGAGGGATGCACAACAGACAACGGCAACCACATAATCGATGTTTATAACCTTTCGATTCTTGACCCGCGGGAGCTTGAACAACAACTGAATCAGGTGACGGGCGTAGTAACCAACGGCCTGTTTGCTGAAAGACCTGCCGATCGCCTGCTGATAGCGGGTGAAAATGGCGTTGAGTCGCTGTCCGAATAACGTCTACCTCATGGAATATCGGTAGACGTTCCCGGGACAGGCTGAGGGATCTGACGAGAGAATGGAGGCATTTTTCAAGACACAGGCAAACCGTGAGCCGTCAACGCTGTGAGTTTATTCCTTTGCAGCTTTTGCCAATTACAACCGGTAACTGACACTAAGCGAGGCGTAACTCTTTTTATACCAGGCGGTATAAGTGACGTGCTCGAAATTTGCAGGCTTTGAGCAGCAGAATACCGGGCTTGCCCGGTATTCAGTATTACATCTTAAAGAGGAGTAACGTTTTCCGCCTGTGGACCTTTCTGGCCTTGTGTTACCTCCATGGTTACTTTCTGGCCTTCCCGAAGGGTCTTTCTACCTGTACCGTTAATGGCGCTGAAGTGAACAAACACGTCCTTGCCTTCCTGTTGCTCAATGAATCCGAAACCTTTCTCGTCATTGAACCACTTGACGGTACCTTCTACTGTATCTGACATATCTTTCTCTTTTGTTACTTGGTTTTTACGTAATTGTTACTGACCGGCACTAATGACAGCCGACCATGATTCCAGTATGGAGTCACGTCCGAGTGTACTCCCAACTTTTGACAGATGGAATACAAAATTAACGCAAATTTACGACAGTCCGACTAAGGAACCTTCGATAAATCATGGATATACTCTTCGGGAGTCTGTCGGGAACTGCTGCCAGGCATCGTGCGCGGGTAGTGGCCGATCCCTTGCCAAGCACGACAACAACGCACCGGCACCCTACAGGCCGCTCCCGAAAGAGTCTCTAGACCATCCCACTGCCTTCATTGCCTTGCCAGGCCAGCGCATGCCGGCGGCAATACGCCTCGTCACTGAACTCGACTGGAGGCCAGAGTATTTAAGGAATTCATCAGAAATTCCTGAGTATTGGTTATACGTGGCAGAACCATTTCTGCGAGGAGATAAAAACAGGTCCAGTTGCATCAGATTAAAACCATTGGTAAAAAAACCAGGCCAGGAGGCTCAGGAATCGAATATCTTGCCCGGATTTAAAACCCCACTGGGGTCAAAGACCTTTTTTACAGCTCGCATGCAGGCAATTTCCGCGGGATCACGAGAAGCCTCCAGAAACGGCTTCTTTAACAAACCAACACCATGTTCCGCTGAAATGCTGCCCCCGTAATCGCTAACCAATTGAAACACTTCTACGCTGACATCGGCACAACGAGCCTGGAATTCCATTGGATCAAGATCTGCCGGCTTTAGAATGTTCAGGTGGACATTGCCATCCCCGATATGGCCAAACCAGATGATTTGGAAATCCGGGTAGCGGGCTGAAACCAGCTCGTCTACTTGTGCCAGAAACTCCGGTACCCGGGAGACCTTTACCGAGATGTCATTTTTATAGGGTGTGAATCGAGAAATGGTTTCCGAAATGTCCTCTCTAAGCCGCCACAGACTTTCCGCCTGGCCAACACTCTGACTGATGGTCCCGTCGAGAACCCAGCCGGATTCCACGCAGGTTTCAAAAAGCTGCATGGCTTCATCCAGCCTGGCGTCGCTGTCGTTTTCAAACTCAATCAGCACATAAAAAGGTGCACATGTCTCGAATGGCCGCTGCAGTTCCTTGTGTTCAACCACATGCTGCAAGGCCGGGTCGGAAAAAAATTCAAAAGCCGCGAGCGTCAGACGCTGTTGAAACAGTTTCAACACTTCCATGCTGGCCTGCATATCAGGAACGGCCAGCAACAGTACTGTCGGATCTACTGGTGGACTGGCAAGAGCCAGGGTAACTTCCACGATGAGACCAAGAGTTCCTTCCGAGCCGATGAACAGCTGGCGGAAATCATAGCCGGTGGCATTCTTGATCAGTCCTCGATTGAGATCCAGAAGCTCTCCACTGCCGGTAACCACCTTCAACCCCATGACCCATTGCCTGGTCATGCCATAGCGGATTACCTTGATACCTCCAGCGTTAGTTGCCACGTTACCACCAATCTGGCTGGATCCGGATGAGGCAAAATCTACCGGATAAAACAGGCCCTGCTGTTCAGCAAATTGCTGCAACTGTTCGGTTACTACACCGGGCTCACATACCACCTGACGATCCACTGGATTGAAGTCCAGGATCTTATTCATGCGATCAAATGCCACCACTACCTCATGGTTGCGGGCAACGGCTCCGCCACTGAGACCAGTTCGACCGCCGGAGGGAACCAGAGCAAAATCGATCTCATTGGCCAGCTTTACCAGGGCAATGACCTGACCGGTATCGCGTGGTAATACCACGGCCAGGGGATCAGGTTGATAGGCACTGGTCCAGTCCTTGCCGTAGGACTGCAAAGAGTCAGTATCGGTTTTTACCAGGCCTTCTCCAAACTGTTCCAGAAGGCGAGCCAGGATTGGTCCTGATTGATCTTCAACTGAATTTTTCAAATGAACAGGTTCCGATGATTCAGTAGCAGCTAAGCAATGTGTTTCAGAAAACGTGCAAGCCAGTATGTTACCATGCGCTTCCTTTCCAACCCATTATTGAACAAAGGTAAGCCGTGGTATCAGGTATGCAGCAAACGTCTTTTAAGAAAAGCAAAATCAGGTTCCTGCTGCTTGAAGGTGTTCATCAAAGCGCCGTTGATACGCTGACGCGGAGCGGATACGACAATGTCGAGTACCTGCCTACTGCACTGCCAGATCAAGAGCTAAAGAAAAAAATTGCTGATGCTCATTTCGTCGGTATCCGCTCCCGTACGAAATTGTCGGCTGAGATATTCGAGGCAGCGTCGAAACTGCAGGCAGTAGGCTGCTTCTGTATCGGTACCAACCAGGTCGATCTCGACAGCGCTCTTGCGCGCGGCATTCCGGTATTCAATGCACCGTACTCCAATACCCGCAGTGTGGCGGAACTGGTCATTGGGCAAGCCATCCTGTTGCTGCGCGGCATTCCACGCAAGAACGCGCTGCTGCATCGAGGTACCTGGGAGAAGGCGGCCAGGGGTTCGTTCGAAACGCGGGGTAAAAAACTGGGCATAGTCGGGTATGGCAACATCGGTTCACAGCTGAGTGTGCTGGCCGAGTCCATGGGTATGAAAGTCTACCTCTATGACATCATGACCAAGCTGCCGCTGGGCAATGCAGCCCAGCTGGGAAGCCTGCAGGAACTGCTGGAAACCTGCGATGTCATCAGCCTGCACGTACCGGAAACACCTCAAACCCGCAACATGATCGGTACCAGGGAGCTGGGCTGGTTGAAACCGGGCAGCATCCTGATCAACGCCTCGCGGGGTACTGTTGTTGACCTGGATGCGCTGGCCGAGGTACTCGAATCAGGACAGCTGGGAGGTGCCGCCATCGATGTCTTTCCGAGGGAGCCCGGATCAAATGATGAACCCTTTGTGTCACCTCTGACCCGCTATGACAACTGTCTGCTGACTCCACATATCGGAGGCAGCACCATGGAGGCACAGGAAAACATCGGAGTCGAAGTAGCGGAAAAGCTGGTCACTTATAGCGACAATGGCTCCACATTCACTGCGGTCAATTTCCCGGAAGTGGCATTACCTGCCCATCCTGGCAATCACCGATTACTGCATATTCACCAAAACGTGCCCGGCGTCTTGTCGGAAATCAACAAGGTCTTTTCAGAGACTGGCATTAATATCAGCTCCCAGTACCTGCAGACCAATGACAGGGTAGGCTACGTAGTGATGGATATCGATGTGCAATACAGCCAGGTGGCGTTGGAAAAGCTTAACAGCATCAGAGGCACTATTAAATGCCGGGTACTTTTTTAGAGCTTTGTTGAACTACTCGTAGCAACCCGGATAGTTACATTTTAGGCCGACAGACTACTAAACAGACGTTTTTAAATATGCGCAAATCTAGCACATTAGACTAACAGCGGATTAATCCAACTAGTTAGAACTCTCATGACAACGAGAGCAAAGCATAAGTCCCGGAAAAAGTCAGTTTCCAATCGATTCAAGCTTGAAAATAAGCTGTTCTGAGTCGATCAGAACAAATTCGACGTCTCGAAACGCAATCTCACCATTGACAGCGATCTCGGGAATGTTCAAGCGAGCCGATTGCGGATCAAAACTAGCCATTCCATTGAATGCTGCGCTAAGTGTCTCAACAGTGTCACTCAAAGCCTGGATCAGGCCTTCCTCGACCGAAAGAACTGAAAACGCAACCCTCAATTGACCAATTTCCTGCGCGTCGACACTGACGATCAGCCTTTCTTCTATTTCATCATATACGTTTGGAAGCACGAAAAATCGAACAACCACAAGGTTCGCAATGGTTACCGTCGATCCATTAAAACCGTTAACCGGTAGGTCAGGAATGCTTTGAGACAGTGCTACTTTCGGCAGTGTGCCAATAGCGTCCACCACATCCATGCCATTTCCAAGAACTTCACCAAAAACCGTAAATCCACCATTACTCGAATCAAGTGACAGATTATCTGTAAGATTTATAAACCACTGGCTTGTGGCACTGTCTGGATCAGTCGGCAACTTCGCCATTGCCACAGTACCCCTTGTGTTGGATATGTTGAACTCGTTTGGAATGCTATCGTCCGTCTGAATTCTGGCTAGCGAGTTGGACTCGCGGTTTATCATCCAGCCTCCTCCCTGAATAACGAAATTGGGCTCTGAGCGATGTACGATAGAGTCTTCATACCTTCCGCTAATGACATAATTAAGAAAATTAGCCACGGTGTCCGGTGTAGTTTCATCGAACAGGTTGAGAGAAAAATTTCCCAATGAAGTTTCGACTCGAACTATGGTTCCCGTTTCACCAGAAATTGGGAAAAAGAGCGCTGCTAACGACATAACCAACAAGACTCTGATTGAGCGATTTGACTTCTGTTTGAGTTTGAACATATTTGCTATCCGGTAAGTATCGAGGAAGGCTCTTCTATCCGCGGTCCTGAGCCCTAGCACCCGCTAAGACCTCAAAATATCAGGCTTCGTGAAAAAGATTGCAAGTCTAGCATGCGCGCTCATACGTTAAAATAACCAGCTGAATGGCAGCAAACAAAAGGGACAAACTTAAGTCCAGATTTTTTCGAATCAGTTGACTTCCGGTTGATTCGGCAGAACAAGTGTTAATCAATGGTATTTTTTCATGAGGATTGAACCCGATTTCTGTCTCTGCCCAATAGATATCATTAGAGGTATTACTAAGTGTCGGATACTCTTTTAGGATACTTTTTGTACTTTATGACGCTAGTCGTATCGTTGGTTTTCTGGCCCCAACGCATTTAGCGGATTGGAATCAACTGGATACAGGCGCGAGTTAAACGCAAAACCATAAAGCAGGGCATGAAGTATCTCTTCTATCTGAAAAATCACCTGGTTTTCCCAACTTTACCCCACCCGAAGAAAGCGCCAGCAATCCAGTGTGTTGCATTCTAATCCTCTAGCGCCGATAAATATATACTTTTCGTTCCATATATACTTTGCGAAGTGAAACTCTTTGCGAGTCTTGTCACAGTCTCGCGAGTTGTGCTTTTACAATGCCAACTACACCGTTGTATACAACATTCACCAGCCGGCTATTGTGCCTTTTACTTTTTGAGCTTTGCGCGCCTTATAGGCTGGTTACTATTTTAGGGATAAATTAAATTGAGGGATTAACCAATGAAATCTAAAGTATTTAAATTCACCTCCACCATTTTTTGCAGCAGCATCATCCTGGCATTCAGTAACGGAACGCTGGCGGCTGAATGGACCTGGGTGGACGACGAAATAATGAACTCAAATTTTGGTCGGGCCGCTGGCTGGGAAATCGGGGAGGTATTATACGAGGGCGGCGAGGAGTATATCCTGGTCGACGAAGAAGGTAATGAAGCTGTCTGCCGTGACTATACAATTACGGTAGATAAGTACCGGCAAGCGAATCCTCAAGGCAGAGGTAAAATTCAGGACATTACCGAAGTCGAGATCGAAACCTTTTGCCAGTCGCTGGAAGAAGAGGAAGTTTAGGGGATACTGACCCGGTTTACCAGAACAGTCCCGCTTTTTCGGCGGGACTGTTCTTCCCCGTCATATAAAGCTGAGTGCCGGAACGAATTGTCGCCGAAACAAAGGCGGCTGGTGATCAGTTTCAACAGGAATATCCGGCTGTCGTTGTAATGAAGATACCTCGGTGGATGTTAATCTCGCTAGACCTAGACAAGATGCTTGCAAAATACGAAATTACTGGGTGCCGCCACTTCCGAGGGTACAATTCGCTACAAATTAGCACCGCGAGGCACTGGACAAGCAGCTTTTTCAGAGCTACCTTTGTCCGTCCCATAAAATCAATAATGGGTTTTCCAACTAGTTAGTGCCCCGCACGGGAGTAAGAATATGATAAGAAAGTCCCTTTTCACCCTGACGATTGCGGTAACGCTGGTTTTTCTAGCGCGCCCGGCAGACGTCTCCGCTCAAGCCATGGAGTCGATCGAACCCTTCAAGGTTGGCACCTTCGCCGTCGACACTACCCCATTTGTGGGTCTTGTTGTGCGTGATGACTCACTGATTGTCGACCTCAACGCTGCCAACAACGCCATGCAACAGAACTGGCAGTACAGCAAAATGGATATGCCTGGCGATATGATCGGGCTCATTGAGCAGTACGAGTACGGTCTGAAATACCGAGTCTATGAAGTCATGAACTGGCTGGTAGAGGAAAATCTGCTGACTGGCAGAAATCGACCAGACTATGTCCACGCCGTCGACACGGTAGATATCCAGGCGCCGATTCAGTTTCCGAGCAAGATCATGAACGCCGCTGTGAACTTCTACACTCACGCCTGTGAAGGTTGCACGCCTGAGCAGCTGGTCGCACGAACCCGTGAGCGCCAGGAAAACCGCGGTGTACCTTACCTGTTCCTGAAGCCTACCCGTGGTGCCGTCATTGGTGACGGTGAAGACATCATCATGCCTTATGGGCGTGACGAGATTGAATACGAAGTCGAAATGGCCATCGTATTCGGCAAGCCAGGTAAATACATTTCCGCCACCCGCGCCTATGATCACGTGTTCGGTTACATGGTAGCCATGGACGTGTCTGACCGTGGTGGACGTCCACCAGGTGGTTACGGAACCCGCTCCGACTGGTTCGTCGGTAAAGGTCACGACACTTTCGCTCCTCATGGTCCGTGGATTGTGCCGAAAGAATTCTACGGCGACCCGATGGAAAATCTCCACCAGATTACAGTTGTCGACGGTGTGACCGTACAGGAAGCCCGGGCCGGTGACATGATCCATAATATCCCTGAGCTTATTGAATACGCTTCATCACTGATCACTATCTTTCCTGGTGACGTGCTGCAAAGTGGTACTTCAGGTGGCACCGGCGCAGGACGCGTTCAACGCGCAACCGGTTCCGGCTACCTGATTGATGGTGAGACCATCAGTGCCAGAATCGAGGGAATTGGTACCCTGACTCACACTGTAGTTCGTGAGCGCAGCGTTCCCAGCGATCTGAGTGGTTCACAGTTACCTGCAACTTCTACCTACCGCAACTAGTAGTAGCTGAAATAGTAGTTGAAGAGTTCTGACGAACTGACAACAAGCTGATAAAAAAAGCGCCGATCAGTTTAACTGATCGGCGCTTTTTTATTATTACCGCAGCCGAAAACCTACTGGTTGGATGCTAACTCTTCAGCCAGTACCAGTGGCACGGTTCTATCGGGGTCCTTCATCAGTTGGTTTCCTTTCGACTAGCCCTTTCGACCAGCCCCTTTCGACTATCCGTTTTCGATTAAACCTCTTCGACTAAGACTAAAAAGTACCGCTTATCTGTAGACTGAACGTGGCACCCGAGCGGGAACACTGATGTTCAATTTCCTTCACAATCTGGTCGCGGATATGACCATCGTAACGATAACGATTCCGGCAACTCGAGCCATTGGTCAATGCTCTGCCATCGAAGCGGTAGGTGATACTGCGACGGTCCACATATTCCGCAAACAGGATCACCATGGGATCGCCGATTGTCGATTCCCGGTCGTCGATGTCGTAGCGTAGAATACCCCGGTCAACGCGGTCAAAAACCTGCATACCCCAGTTCAGTCGCCACTCAGGAATATCGTGCCGGAAAAAATAACTGTGACGGCCACGCTGATAATTCAGGAAACGACGGTCGATGCCAAGGAAAGGGTCAGTGATCTCTGAGTCCTGCAAGTTTAACGTGTAGGTAAACAACAGATTGGGCAGGCCGATCATGCCCATGCGCATACTGGCACTGAGATTGGTACCGTATTCCCAACCGTCACCAATATTGCCGTTAACTGATACAAAAGTATCGTCATCGGGAGTGGGATCCATGCGTTCGATGACATCTCTCTGGTCATGGTAAAAGAACTCGGCGTTCAGTACGCCCAAGTCGTTAGGTAACCGGTATTCAGTATTAAAGGTATAGCGCCAACTCCACTGCTGTCGGAGCTGCGCGTTACCGGCCAGGGTATCAGAATCATTGTCCTGCTGGTCGTTAGTTGCTACAAAATCCGAAAAGCTTAACTGATCAACCACCTTTTCCACGGTACCCCGCAACTGCAGGGTGGGGGTGACATCAAAACGAAAATCAAGCTTCGGTTTAACGAAGTCGAAATCCCGCTGGTTGGAGACGTCACCAGTCTGGGTGATTTCCGAGCTCTCATACAGCAACGTGCTTTCCAGGGTCATTCTCGGATTGAGAGTCCAGTTGTGAATGATGAAGGGCTCGTAGCGTATTTCCTCAACTCTGGAATTGGCGTTATCAACCTGCTGTGGTACCAGGCCACCATGGGAATCGGATGGAATGCCACTGGTAAGCAAACCTAGCTTGAGCTTTGAATCCAGAATCGTCTGTGCACGCTCAATACCGAACTCCACACTTTGCTCATCAAGGAGATTGAAGGTTAAGGAACTGCGGACAATACGTTCCTGTGTTATGGAATCAATGTTCAGATAAAGATTTTTCTGTTCACTGGCATCATCCAGCCACTCGTAGCGTTCCCTGGTAGAAAGACTGTCGTTTTCGTTGGCGATAGCCAGAATCTTGAAACGACCACCGTTGGCAAAACCCAGCTCATAGTCTCCGCCCATTTCCCAGTTATCCTGTTCGGTGGGATTATCTTCTCGCTGGATGGTAAATCCGTTAGGCGTGGTGGTCAGATCGGTGGTGTAACGCATTAAATCGGTCGGCCTGTCATTACTGCCTAGCTGCGCGTTAAACCTGGCACTACTGCGAGGACCGAATTCGTATGCGAGATTCGCGGTCAGCTGCTTGTTAAGTGCGTCGTTTATCGGTTCTTCGCGAATCAGGTCATTCGGAGTAAGATCTCCCAGAATACTTTCTTCTTTGGTTACAGAATGGTTGTAAAATGAGTTGACTGATCCACTTACCTGATAGGTCCATGAGCCATACTGGCCACTCAGTGAAAGGGAACCACTGGGCCTGACTTCATGATCCTTGGCTTGCTGCATAGATGCCTGATAGGCAATACTGTTGGAAGACAGTTCCTCAAACAGCACAATGTTTACTACCTGGCTGCTGCCTCGCACATCCAGCTCCCCGGAAGTACCGCGGATTATCTGGATTTCTCGTACCTGGCTGGCAGAAATACGTGATAGCAAAGAACTGGTCTGGTTACTTTTACCGGCCGTACGCTTGCCGTTTACCAGAATCTCGTTACCACCACCGGCACCCAGGCCCCGGCCACCACGAGACGGATTACCGCCACCCGAGAAGCCTCCAGGAGAGCCGCCACCAGGACCACCTCGAGCCTGGCCCTGGCCTGGAATACGATCCAGCATATCCTGTGCCGTGATAGGCGCCCATTCTGAAAAATACTCAGCCGGATAGATAACTGTGGAACCGTCGTCGCTGACATCCTGAGCCGAGGCTGTCAGCGAAAACCCGGCCATGCATAGCGCCAGGGTGGCAGTGCTGACAGCAACAACAAGAGGTTTGCGCGGTGAGAATGTCATGTCAGTATACCTGTCCTTTATGTCCTGTTCTGCGCCAGGTCCAAGTCAAAAAACTCGCTATTCTAGCGGAATTCGCGAACAAGCCAATGGCTTGTAACAAGATGGCAAAATTCAGGAATCTCTTACCAATGCCATGTAGCGTAAGTCGTATAATCTGTTCCCTCTACCGGCAACGTGTAATAATTCCATCACATTCGCGTTTGGCGATAATTCCACTGTCATCCCTATTGCGCATACCCACTATGTGGGTTGCACTGGAAATACGTTATGCAAATTAGATCTTCCGGAATCTGGCTGGTCGTTGTCAGCCATATCAGCCTTATCCTTATCCTTATCCTGTCCCTGTTACATGTTACTGCTCCAGGCTTTGCAGCCGAAGCACTGTTGGGTCAAGGGGTGGATCCCGTTTACCTTGATATGGTAAGAAACTTGAGGCGTTCTCCTCAGGTACAAGACGCCATGAGTCACATTCTGGATCTGGAACCACGCTCCCAGGCCGACCTGATCGAGCTTACAGAAATTCCTGCCCCCCCGTTCCAGGAGCAACGCCGGGCGGAACGGTTCGCAGAGATGTTAAGGGAAGCCGGACTGGTCGACGTCACCATAGATGAGGTGGGCAATGCCATCGGCCGCCGCCCCGGGAATCTGGGTAACAGGGTGATTGGCTACTCAGCTCACCTGGATACAGTGTTTCCTGAGGAGACGGATGTTACCGTACGGTTTGACGGTGATCGGATGCTGGCGCCGGGCATCGGCGACAACTCCCGCGGCCTGGTAACCGTTCTGACAGTATTGCGGGCACTGCAGCATGCCAACATCCAGACCGAGGCTGATCTGTTATTCATTGGCAATGTTGGTGAAGAAGGCCTTGGTGATCTGCGTGGGGTGAAACACCTGTTCCGCGAAGATACGCCACCAATTGACAGCCTGATCGTGGTAGATGGTGGCGATACCAGTCGTATCATCTATGGCGGGGTCGGCTCCTATAGATATCGCGTCACTTTCCAGGGGCCAGGTGGGCACTCGTGGGGCGCCTTTGGAATGGCTAACCCACACCATGCGCTGGGCCGAGCGATTGCACTATTCGACGACGCTGCAGTGCTGGTAACCAGCGAAGGAGCCAGGACCAGTTACAACATCGGTCGAATCGGTGGTGGAACTTCGATCAATGCTATTCCATTCGAATCCTGGATGGAGGTTGATATGCGGTCTGGTGATCCAACCAAACTGGACGAAATTGATGGCGTATTCCATAACGCCATGCAGATAGCACTCGAGCAAGAGAACACGGGTCGGCAGGAAGGGCCAGAACTCATACTTTCAGTTGAAAGGGTTGGAACGCGCCCGGCAGCAATGAGCGATCCGAACAGCCCGCTGGTCCAACGTGCCATGGCGGTAACTCTTGACTTCGGTATAGAGCCGGAACTGAGAATTTCATCCACAGACGCCAACCTACCCATATCGCTGGGTATTCCCGCCATCACCATGAGTCGAGGCGGCCGTGGTGGCAATGCCCATTCTCCTGATGAGTGGTGGGAAAACGTAGACGGTCCTGTCGGGATTCAAATAGGTCTGTTGACACTGTTAATGGAAGCAGGACTGGCAGATTGATTCGTCAGCGACATTTCCTTTGTCAGAGGCGTCGCAAACTATCAGCCGATTTGAGAGTCAAGTCTTCCAACACATCGATATAGTGGATCTGTGTGCCGAAATTGCAATGTCCATGGTAAGGAACCCAGGTGAACTGCGCGTCAGCAGCCGGCGCCTCCATAACATTGAGCGTTTCCTCAAGGAATCGCAGACCATTGGTAAGATAGTAGTCATCCATGTCTCCCATCCAGAAGTGAAGCTTGCCGGTTAAATCAGCACCGATGCTGGACCAGTTCTCCCGTACATAGAGCTCCAGATCCCAGGGCTGCCAGGCGTCGACTACTGCCGCGTTAACGACCCCGGTCTCCTGGTCCCAAACCGGAATCGGATTACCTTCAGCATCCGGCTGACCGTAGACAGCATTCCAGGAACCCCATTGCTGGCCAGAATTGACAAAGCTGCCATTTCTGCCCACAGCAGCTTCCATACGGATTTCATCGACAATGCTGAAGATCGGGTCACCATTAGTTTCCCTGGCACTGGGCCTGACCATGCCCGTCGGACTGAAGTAAGCATTTTCGTCCTGATACAAATTCACCAGTTGAAAGGCTTTGAAGCTGGGTGAATCCGGACTCAATGAATAGGCGCCGTTAAAGTAGTCAGGGTAGAGAATCTGCAAAGCCATGGACACCCAGCCACCGGTAGAACAGCCACTGACAAATCGGCTGGCCGGTCGATCGTCTATCGGAAAACTAGCCGCCAGGTACGGAAAAAGCTCACTGAAATTAGCATCTGCATAGGGACCTGATACCGCACTGTTCACCTGGTAAGAATCTCCGAATGGGGATTCGCCGTCCAGGAACACGATTACCGCAGGTCGAGTCTGTTCATCCTGCCAGTAAGCCAGGAACTCTTCATCTTCCAGCAGCCGCAGGCTGCGGGTAAAGCGGCCATTTAATCCAGCAACGTTGAACAATACCGGATAACGCCGATTCGATTGTTCTGAGTATCCAGCGGGTAACAACACCGATGCACGCAGGAAAATGTCTCGCTGGTAAAACTGGCTGAGTAACTCTGAGCGGATGCGTACAAACTTAAGTAACTCAGTATCCTCGGGAAGGGATTCATCCGGTATGGATTCAGTCAGTGCCAGATGCAGAATCTGCTCACCGATGCCAATCTCGATAGCCTGTGATTTAGAATAAACGTTACCTGGCGCATTCAAATCTGACAGCACATCGTTAACATCGAACAGCGCCTGAACATACCAGCGCCCGGTCTCCAAATCGCTTGGTTCCTGCAATGGAAAACCATTGTCAGGTTCAAATTCGACTTCTGTACCATCCCAGTTTTCCAGCTCCACTGCAAAGAAAGGTGATGCAAATCGTGGCGCAGGTTCTTCTCCTATAAAAAAGCGGGGCTCAGTTCTATTTTCGCGTGAAAACACGACAAACAGGCGTCCGTCTTGAGAAACCTGTGCATCCGGAAGCGAAATTGAAATCTGCGTAACTTCTGCACTAGCAATCTGACCGACCAGTGCCAACACCCAAACGATAGCCGTACCAGGAAATGCTGCGCGCATGAAAACTTACCTTCCTAGGGAACCCCTGATTAATGCATTTAAAGCAAAGATAAAGACTGGCAATTCTAAGATAAAAAGCAGCGGCAGGACACCCGAAACAACTTCAATGCTACGCAAATCCCTATCAGATACAAAAGTCCGGGTCGGCGAAATAATACTATGATTTGACCCGATCAGACCTTATGGAAAGCCCTTAAGAAATCCTTCTTGGTATGCTTTAAGAATTTCTGATGCCCCTTGGCATTCAACTTCCGCTTGCTCTCGGAAAATGCCTTCATTACATAGCCCCAGTTGGAGTTTCTGGCAAACACTACGACAATGTCGACATCACTGTCTTTCCAGCCATTGACTATCGGATGATCGTCGCCTGATGCCTGTACGGTCTTCACTTGAATTCGATGAAAATGCGGACCGTCTGAAATAAGAATGTCTGTCTTGTGTCCATTGTCCAGGACTGGTCTGAACACCTGCCACCCATCCTGCATAAGCCAGGTAATCACCTGGCTCTCATAAGAAACGTTTCTGAGAGCATTGTGAGTGCCTTCTTTGGTTTGGGTTTTTCTGGTGGGCATTTACAAATTATCGGTAGCCAGGGTACAGGCTGACAACCGCCAGTAAAAAAAACGTGACTCAGTTCCCTAGCTAGCGGCCATTATTTCAGCCACTACAGTGAATATTTTCTTTCTGTATTCAATAGATTCATTCACCAGATGATGCCGGGCACCGTCAATAATGTGTGTTCTGGCGGCGGGAAATTTTGTCGTCAGCGCGGGCAAATTGTGACGCCAGTCCACGGTAGTATCCTCAGTTCCCTGCACAATATGCAAAGCAGCATCGGAACTGGAGGCCTGTTCGAACATTTCCAGGTAAGATTTCAACGAGCGCACCCAGTCCACCTTGAGGTAACGTGTCTGCAATGGATCCCGCGCAAGAATAAACCGCAAAAATTCTTCGTCGTGACTGTTGGTGGCAAAATCTCTTTTAGTTTGCTTGACGAACCAACGCATTAGATGAAACTTCAGCAGACCGCTTTTCCAGCCTATGGGCCGTAGTAGAGGGGCCAGGAGTACTATTTTGTCCAGACCGGAAAGTTGAAACCTGCCTCTACACAACAGGCAATTGATAACCGCGGCGGCACCTGTGCTCTGTGCCAGCACATGCCAGGGACCCGCCACGCTGCTATTTCTGGCAACTTGCAGACAATCAACCAGTGCCTGGCTGTAGTAATCAAATGAGTCGATACTGGCCGGGTCACCGGAGGACAATCCGTGACCCGGCAGGTCGAAGGTAAGGACTGAAAGCCCCCGTGCCAGGCAAAACTCGATTACGTGTCTAAACAGGCCCACGTGATCATAGTAGCCATGCACGACGACCACGGTACCTTGCCTGTGTTCATCAGGTACTGCGAAGTACTGACAGACTAGGCGATAGGATAGACTGTCGAAACAGCCAATACTGTGACGGAACGGGAAGGGAGGTTGGAGCTGGTCCAGTTGGTAATGGTTCAGATAGGAACTGGTCAACAGGTCGTCGGCAATCGATTCCTTGAAATCGATTGCCGACAGGCTTTCTCGCAGCTGCCCTGCCAATTCAAGGGAAAATTCCACTATGGCCTCTGGCTGGATGTCGTTAATTTTCCGGCGATTACATCCCGTCGATATAGCGCTGGGACATTTGTTCGAGCGAATAGATTTTGCCAATACTGGAAATCTGCCCGGCTGTACCAAAAGCTTCGAGCCTGGCCTTGACGATAGACTTCATGGCAGCAACGGTCGGTGTCAGAAACTTGCGCGGATCGAACTCAGACTTGTTCTCAGCAAGAAACTTGCGTACAGCGCCGGTTGAGGCAAGCCGCAGGTCGGTATCGATGTTGACCTTGCGAACCCCATGCCGGATGCCTTCCTGGATTTCCTCAACGGGCACACCATAGGTTTCCGGTATTTCGCCGCCGAATTCATTGATCACGGCCAGCCATTCCTGTGGCACAGAAGAAGAGCCGTGCATCACCAGATGGGTATTGGGGATTTTTTCGTGAATCTCCTTGATCCGGTTAATCGCAAGAATATCGCCAGTAGGGGGCCGGCTGAATTTGTAGGCGCCATGACTGGTCCCCACTGCGATCGCCAGTGCATCGACACCGGTTGCGTCGACAAAGTCAGAGGCTTCCTGCGGGTCGGTCAGCAATTGATCCATCGATAGTTGACCCTCGGCGCCAATGCCGTCTTCCTCACCTGCCATGCCGGTTTCCAGCGATCCCAGGCAACCGATCTCGCCTTCTACCGATACCCCGCAGGCATGAGCCATCTGCACTGTCAGATTGGTTACCCGTACATTGTAGTCAAAATCTGTCGGGGTTTTGCCGTCTTCCGCCAATGATCCGTCCATCATTACCGAAGAGAAGCCTAATTGGATGGAGCGCTGGCATACCGCCGGTGAAACTCCGTGATCCTGGTGCATCACGATAGGGATATGGGGAAATTCTTCGATGGCCGCTTCGATTAGGTGCTTGAGAAAAGTCGATCCTGCGTATTTTCTGGCACCGGCAGAGGCCTGCAGGATTACCGGACTGTTGACTTCATCCGCACCTTCCATGATGGCCCGGACCTGCTCCAGGTTGTTAACATTGAATGCCGGTACTCCGTAGCCATTCTCGGCGGCATGGTCCAGTAGCTGTCGTAAACTGATTAACGCCATGTTAGTTCCTCTTTCCTCTTAAACTCTTTCTCATTAGTTTCTGACAAACCGCAGAACTGTATCTTCGGTGTATTTATTTACTATTCGTTCCGTAATTGTGATTATCCACGTGCTTCCAATATCTGCACTGCGGGTAATACCGAACCCTGCACATACTCAAGAAAGGCGCCTCCACCAGTTGATATATAAGAGATCTTGTCGGTGACCTGAAACTTGTCAATAGCTGCGATGGTTTCGCCCCCACCAGCAATAGAGAACCCCTGGTTGGCGGCTACCGCTTGTGCAACCGCTTTGGTGCCTCCGGAAAACTGTTCGAATTCGAATACACCTACCGGACCGTTCCAGATGATTGTCTTCATGTTGCCGATCATTTCAGCTAGCATGGCTGCTGTCTCCGGGCCAACATCCAGAATCATATCGTCTTCGTCGATATCGGAAACTTTCTTTACTGTGGCGGTAGCTGACTCGGAAAATTCACTGGCAACAACAACATCCACCGGGATAGGAATTTCAGTTCTGGCCATCAGGCTTCTAGCCTGTTCGACAAGCTCCGGTTCGTAAAGTGACTTGCCAACCTGGTGGCCAGCAGCAGCAAGGAAGGTATTGGCAATACCACCTCCGACGATCAGCTGGTCGACAATATCGGCCAGTCGTTCCAGTACCTGCAGTTTGGTAGATACCTTGGCTCCACCAACAATTGCCAGCACCGGGCTTTCTGGGTTCTTGAGAGATCGATCCAGAGCATCCAGCTCTTTAGCCAACAATGGCCCGGCGCAAGCCTGGCCGGCGAATTTTGCCACGCCATACGTGCTGGCCTGCGCACGATGCGCAGTACCGAACGCATCCATCACGAATATATCACAGAGAGCAGCATAACCCTTTGCCAGATTTTCATCGTCTGCTTTCTCACCTTTGTTGACTCGAACGTTCTCCAGCAAAGTAATGGTACCCGCTTGCGGTAACGCAGACACTGGATCAGCCAGATAGTCTTCGCAAAGGTTCACCTGGCATTCAAGCAGCTGAGCCAGGTGGCTTGCTACTGGCAACATGGAAGATTCACGTTGTTCTGCCAACGGTACACCTTCTTCGGGCCGTCCGAGATGCGACATAACGATAGGTTTGGCACCGCGATCGAGTGCCAGCTGAATAGTGGGTAATGCTGCCCTGATCCGGGTGTCGTTGGCTACTGCCCCGTCTTTTATCGGCACATTGAGATCTTCCCGGATCAATACCCGCTTTCCCGCAAGGTCCAGCTCTTCCATCCGCAATATCGCCATGTTTTATATGCCCTCGCAAACTGATTCTTTACAGATTGGATCCACTGCCTGATTTGGCCTTTTGTCTCTTGTCTCCAATCTCTGGCTATCTTTCTACTTTCTACTTTCTATTTTCCACTTCCTACTTTCTATTTTCTGCGTTCTTCTCCCGGCTTCCCTCTTTCTTCTTCCCTAATCCCCGAACTCTTAATCTCTAATCTCGGCCAGGTATTGTGCCACATCCAACATGCGGTTCGCATAAGCCCACTCGTTATCGAACCAGATCAGTAATTTCGCCAGATTTTCGCCGCTCACCCGCGTGAAGCTGAGATCGACAATGGCAGACCGGGGATCGTGGTTGAAATCACAGGAAGCCAGAGGTTGCTCGGTGATACCGAGAATGTTGAGGGGCAAGCTAGTACTTTCCTGCCGTATCAGATCGTTGATCGCCTCAACGGTGGTTGGCGTGTCAACCACCACAGTCAGATCAATTGCCGATACATTGACGGTTGGCACCCGCACGGCATAGGCCTCAAACCGATCTTCCAGAGCTGGCAGAATACGTCCAATGCCGCGGGGAATTTCCGTTTCCACCGGAATGATGGATTGCATGGCGCTGCGTGTTTTACGCAGGTCATTGTGGTGATAGGCATCGATCACCGGTTGATCATTCATGGCAGAGTGAATTGTAGTGATCACGCCATTGCGAATACCCAGCTCGCGATCAAGGGCACCAATTACCGGAATAATGGCATTAGTGGTGCAGGAGGCATTGGAAATAACGGTTTCTGAGCCAGTCAGCTGCTCGTGGTTGATACCGTAGACTACCGTTGCATCCACATCCCGTTCCGCGGGCTGGGAAAACAACAGCTTGTCCGCACCAGCCTGGAGATGGGCAGTGGCTGTCTGACGATCTGTGTAAGTGCCACTGCACTCCATCACCAGATCTATTCGCAGTTCTGCCCAAGGCAGTCTGGCGGAATCTGCCTGGCAGAAGACCTGAACAGAGTCGCCATCAATTTCCAGCGCACCGTCCAACTGCCTGACCGCGCCGAGAAAACGTCCATGGGTGCTGTCATATTGCATCAAGTGAGCCAGTGTGGCGATATCTGCCACATCATTGACCGCTACAATACGCAGCTCAGGGTAATCGGTTGATTCGTATAGGGCACGCAACACACAACGGCCGATCCGGCCAAGACCATTGATTGCGATTCGATAGGGCATGAGCTTTCCCGGACTTTCGACCAGGGTCAGGCGTCCTTTATTGGTTACACTGATTTTACTGGCTGATGCTAGCTGAGCAGCGACCGGGCAACAGAGGCTACGTTGTCTGCAGTGAAGCCAAAACGTTCCATCAACTGCGGTCCAGGTGCTGATTCACCGAAGCTCGACATGCCTACTACGGCGCCATCCAGGCCCACCAGTTTGCGCCAGTAATCCTGGATTCCTGCTTCCACAGCAACACGCTGGCGTACCGACGATGGTAATACACTTTCCCGGTAGGCTTCATCCTGGCTTTCAAAAACATCCACTGAAGGCATAGCTACGATTCTGGCCCTTACGCCTTCCTGCTGCAGCTGCTCCACTGCCTGGCGACCAATTTCCACTTCGGAGCCGGTAGCAATAACAATCAGTTCCGGTGTCCCATCACAGTCTTTCAACACATAACCGCCGCGGGCGATGTTCGCCACCTGCTCAGCGCTTCGCTGCTGGTGGGGTAACCCCTGCCGGGACAGCACCAGCGAGGTTGGACCGTTGCCCCTAAGCACTGCAGCCTTCCAGGCAACAGCGGTTTCAGCGGTATCGCTGGGGCGCCAGACTGACATGTTGGGTGTCATTCTTAGATTCGCCAGTTGTTCTACCGGTTGGTGAGTCGGGCCATCTTCACCCTGACCGATGGAGTCATGGGTATAGACCAGCACCGAGTGCAACCCCATGAGACAACTCATGCGTACCGCATTACGGGCATACTCCATGAAGATCAGAAAAGTGGCGCAATAAGGTAAAAAGCCGCCATGCAAGGCAAGCCCATTGCAAATGGCCGTCATACCGAATTCGCGTACTCCGAAATAAATATAGTTGCCATCGGACTGTTCGGTCACTGGCGTACTGTCATTCCACTGGGAGCCGTTGGAACCTGACAAGTCCGCCGAACCTCCAATCAATTCCGGTAACCAGCTTCCCAACTGGTCGAGGCATTTCTTGGAAGCCTGCCGGCTGGCCAGCTTCTCACCAGTCTGCTGGCATTCAGCTATAAACGCATCCATGCGTTCTACAAAATCACTTGGCACTTGTCCTTTGACCCGTCGAACCAGCTCCATCGCCAGATCAGGGCGCTCTTCTTCGTATTGCACCAGTATTTCTTTCCAGGCTGTTTCCGCCTGCATGCCACGTTCACGGGCATCCCAGCTTTGCTGGATGGCATCTGGAATTTCGAAAGGCGCATACTCCCAGCCCAGCTCCTGACGTACTGCAGCGACTTCGTCGGGTCCCAGCGGAGAACCATGAGTTGACGCGGTACCCTGCTTGTTGGGTGAGCCAAACCCGATTACGGTCTTGCAGCGAATAATAGTAGGGCGCTCATGATCAGACTGTGCCTGACGAATGGCATCGGCAATCTGTTGTGAATCGTGGCCGTTGATGGCCAGTACCTGCCAGCCATAAGAATCAAATCGTTTGCTGGTGTCATCGGTAAACCACTGATCGATCTCACCATCGATGGAAATACCGTTATCATCATAGAAAACGATCAGCTTGTGCAGTTTGTGGGTACCAGCCAGGGAACAGACTTCGTGGGATATTCCTTCCATCAGGCAGCCATCACCGGCAAACACATAAGTGTAGTGATCAATAATATGGTGACTTTCCCGATTGAATTGCGCCGCCAGGGTTTTTTCCGCCAAAGCCATGCCTACGGCATTGGCCAGCCCCTGACCGAGCGGCCCGGTGGTGGTTTCCACACCAGGGGTCATGCCGTATTCCGGATGACCAGGGGTTCTGGAATGTAACTGACGAAAGTTACGCAGCTCTTCAATGGGTAGATCGTAGCCGGTCAGATGCAGCAGCGAATAAATCAACATTGAGCCGTGGCCATTGGAGAGTACAAACCGGTCACGGTTGAACCAGTGAGGATTTGCCGGGTTGTGGACCAGGAAATCATTCCATAACACCTCGGCAATTTCAGCCATGCCCATAGGCATGCCGGGGTGCCCGGAGTTAGCCTGCTGGACGGCATCCATACTCAGAACCCGTACGGCATCAGCCCGCTGTTTTCGTGTCACGTCTTGCGCTGACATTCTCTTATTATTCCTCCGGAGTGACCCCTGCGATTGAAGGCGGCTATTTTCCCGCACCTTGCGTCAAGATGCCACCGAAGTGGTGCGTATTTTTGAAGTAACGGGCTTAGTATTGATAGGAGTAGCGGAATACTGGGAGACCGCATCGGGCCAGGAGGATCTGATGCCCGATGGGTTAATCGCACACTTTAGCAGGCGACGTAGTTCAGGGTTGTGGTGTGGCGCCATTGGGAGATGAATACCGACATCTATATCAATATATTTTGATATAGATTTGCAATCCCCCATCTGAGCTGTTAATTTACGCGCTACTTTTTAATGTGGGGACTACTGTTGGCCGTTACCGCACTGAAGCCCGCTGATCTTCCAGATCTCGGCAATCTCGATGACTTCACCAGGCTATGCAAGGCGCTGGCGGATGATCTGCGGCTGGAAATACTGCGCCTGCTGAAAACTGAGTCCTTCGGCGTGCTGGAAATTTGCCGGGTTCTGGACATCCGCCAGTCTGCACTGAGTCACCATCTGAAGATTCTTGCCAATGCCGGCCTGGTATCCACACGACGGGAAGGTAACTCCATTTTCTACCGGCGACCCCTGATTTCGGATAGCGATCCGTTTGCCGATTTCAAAAACAGCGCCTTTACCAATATCGATCGCCTGCCAATGCCAGACCAGACGCTAAAGCAGGTCGAGGTGATTCATCAGGAGCGATCCCAGCAGTCCCTGGATTTTTTCAAACGCAATGCCGCCAAGTTCCGAGAAAAGCAGGGGCTGATCGCCGAGTACCAGCAATATGCCAGTAGCCTTGTGGACTTGATTCACGGAATCAGTTTTACGCAACCACCGGTGGTCATGGAAGTAGGTCCCGGCGACGGAGAATTGTTGCTGCAGCTGGCTCAGAAGTTTGACCGCGTGATAGCCCTGGACAACTCGACCGAGATGCTGGACCAGGCTCGCAAGGCGGTGACAGAAAAGGCTATCGACAACGTTGAATTTGTCCACGGCGACATTACCAGGGCGCCCAGGCGAGGGCTTCATTGCGACCTGATCATTCTCAATATGGTGTTGCACCATATTCCGGCACCGGCCGAAGTATTCCGAGAGGCCTTCCGCCTGCTTAATCCTGACGGGGTGTTGCTGCTGGTGGAGCTTGTCAATCACAACCAGGACTGGGTACGAGACTCCTGCGGTGATCTCTGGCTCGGCTTTGAAACACAGGACCTGGCAAACTGGGCAATGGAAGCAGGCCTGGTAGAAGGACAAAGCCTTTACCTCGGCTTGCGCAACGGATTTCAGATCCAGGTACGGCTTTTTGTCAGAGAATCCTGAAATATATAAAGCGACCTGGCACTTGTTAAAATTTTAAACGACTACATAGGGATAACACTCATGACAGAATCAACTCTTTTTACCTCAGAGTCAGTGTCCGAAGGACACCCGGACAAGATGGCGGACCAGATTTCCGACGCCATTCTGGACGCCCTGCTGGAACAGGACCCAAATTCAAGGGTAGCCTGTGAAACAATGATAAAAACCGGCATGGTCGTAGTAGCCGGAGAGATTACCACCAATGCATGGATCGACTATGAACACCTGATTCGAGATGTGGTAAATGAGATCGGTTACGACAATGCCGAAAGTGGATTCGACGGTCATACCTGTGCAGTGCTGAACGCCCTTGGCAAGCAGTCCGCCGATATCGCCATGGGTGTGGACGAAACCGAAGAGCACGAGCAAGGTGCCGGTGACCAGGGCTTGATGTTCGGCTATGCCTCAAACGAGACCGATGTACTGATGCCAGCGCCGATCACCTACTCTCACCGGCTGGTAGAGCGCCAGGCGGAAGTACGCAAAAACGGTACCCTGCCCTGGTTGCAGCCGGACGCCAAGAGCCAGATTACGTTTCGTTATGAAAACGGTAAACCAGTTGCCATTGATGCGGTCGTGCTTTCCACTCAGCACCGGGATGAAATCAGCCTCAATGTGCTGCAGGAAGCAGTCATGGAAGAAATCATCAAGCCAATACTACCCGGCGAGTGGGTAACTGCTGACACCAAATATTTCATCAATCCGACTGGCCGATTCGTAATTGGGGGGCCCTATGGCGACTGCGGTCTGACCGGACGTAAAATTATCGTCGACACCTACGGTGGCATGGCTCGCCACGGCGGTGGTGCATTCTCGGGCAAGGATCCGTCCAAAGTCGACCGCTCAGCTGCCTACGTAGCCCGCTATGTCGCCAAGAATATCGTTGCTGCCGGCATTGCCGAGCGCTGTGAAATACAGCTGTCCTACGCTATCGGTGTGGCTGAGCCGACATCCATCAGCGTAGAGACCTTTGGTACCGCAAAGATTTCCGAGCAGCGCATTACTGAACTGGTCAGAGAGCATTTCGAACTGCGGCCCAAAGGACTGATCAAAATGCTTGATCTGTTACGGCCCATTTACCGTAACACGGCAGCCTATGGTCACTTCGGACGCGAAGAAGAAGACTTCAGCTGGGAGCGAACCGACAAGGCCGCAGCACTTAAAGATGCCGCCGGAGTGTAATCGAAACTCACAAATTCAGACACACGACGGTCACGACACTACGGAGAATATTACTGACATGAGCAGCTTATCAAAACAGACAGCGGAAGCAGTTACACAGGACTACAAGGTAGCGGATATCAGCCTGGCTGATTTTGGCCGCCGGGAAATCACTCTCGCAGAAGCGGAAATGCCGGCGCTGATGTCATTGCGCCGCAAGTATGCTGCTGAAAAGCCACTGGCCGGTGCCAGGATTCTTGGCTGTATCCACATGACCGTGCAGACCGCCGTATTGATCGAAACCCTGGTGGAGTTAGGCGCGCAAGTACGCTGGTCATCCTGCAACATTTTTTCTACCCAGGATCACGCCGCAGCCTGCATCGCGGCAGCCGGTATTGCCGTGTACGCCTGGAAAGGTCAGACCGAAGAAGAGGGCGAATGGTGCATCGAACAGACTATCCTCAAAGACGGACAAGTATGGGATGCCAATATGATCCTGGACGACGGCGGCGACCTGACGGCCATGGTGCACGAAAAATATCCTGAGCTTTTGAACGACATCCACGGCATAACCGAAGAAACCACCACCGGTGTGCATCGGCTGCTGGAGATGCTGGAAAACGGCACCCTCAAAGTACCTGCCATTAACGTCAATGACTCGGTTACCAAGTCCAAGAACGACAACAAGTACGGTTGTCGCCACAGTCTTAATGACGGTATCAAGCGCGGTACCGACATGTTGCTGGCCGGACGCCACGCGCTGGTCATCGGCTACGGTGACGTGGGCAAGGGATCGGCACAGAGCCTGCGGCAGGAAGGCATGATCGTCAAAATTTCGGAAATTGATCCCATCTGCGCCATGCAGGCCTGCATGGATGGATTCGAAGTGGTTTCGCCCTATATCGACGGCGTCAACACTGGCACGCTGGAAGGTATTAACAGTAGTCTGTTAGGATCCATGGACCTGATAGTAACAGCCACTGGCAATGTCAACGTCTGCGACAAGTTCATGCTGCAATCAGCGAAGCCGGGCTCGGTGATCTGTAATATCGGTCACTTCGACAACGAGATCGACACTCAGTACATGCGTGACAACTGGCACTGGGAAGAGGTCAAAGCCCAGGTGCACAAAATCTACCGGTCCGACGCGACTGACAGCAAAGACGATTACCTGCTCCTGCTGTCCGAAGGACGCTTGATCAACCTGGGCAATGCCACTGGCCATCCATCACGAATAATGGACGGTTCGTTTGCCAATCAAGTACTGGCACAGATTTACCTTTATGAGAAAGCCTTTGCCAGCCAGACGCCGGAACACCAGCAACAAAACCTGGCAGTTGAAGTCCTTCCCAAACAACTGGACGAGGAAGTAGCAACATTGATGGTAGGTGGATTCGGTGGTGTAGTGACCAGGCTCACCGATCATCAGGCCGAGTACATTAATGTACCTGTAAACGGTCCATTCAAGACTGATAGTTACAAATACTAACCAACAAGCAGGGATCTGGCAGCATGAATACATCCGACGAAAACGCGACTTCGTCCGGGTTCAGCATCGAATTTTTCCCGCCCCGCACTGCGCACGGGCAGGAAAAATTGCTGGCAGTACATGACAAGCTGGCAGCCCTGCATCCGGATTTCTTTTCAGTGACTTACGGTGCGGGTGGCTCTACCCGGGAAGGCACGCGGGCAACCGTAATGTCGCTGATGGAGCGAGGTTCGATAGCCGCACCACATCTTTCCTTCGGCGGTTCGACGGACTCGGAAATGCTGGAATTGCTCAAAAGCTACCAGGATGCCGGCATCAACCGGCTGGTATTACTGCGCGGTGACATACCTTCAGGGCTGGGTGCTGCCAGCCAGCACCGCTATGCCAGTGAACTGGTGGAATTTGTGCGCAGTGAAACCGGCTCCCACTTCCATATAGACGTGGCCTGCTATCCGGAAATTCATCCCGATGCGCCGGATTACCTGAGCGACATCAGCTTCTTCAAGATCAAGGCGGACGCGGGAGCCGATTCCGCCATCACCCAGTATTTCTACAATCCCGATGCCTACTTTTACTTTGTTGACCAGTGCCGGTTGGCAGGTATAAACATTCCCATCGTACCCGGTATCATGCCCATTACCAACTACGCCAACCTGGCTAGGTTCAGTAACAACTGCGGTGCAGAGATTCCCCGCTGGATTAAACAACGTCTGGAAAGCTTTGGTGACGATGTAGAAAGTATCCGCAGTTTCGGCGTCGACGTGGCGACTTCGCTGTGTGACAACCTGCTGGCCGGAGGAGCCCCAGGTCTGCATTTTTATGCCATGAATCAGGCAGCCAGTGTGAGCGCTATCTGGAACAATCTCGACCTCAGCAACCGCTAGCCCCTTTACTGTCATCTCCACAAGCGATCCGGACAGCCTGCCATGAGACTATCCAGAGTTTATCAGTCACAGAATCTGAACAGTGGTGCCACTATCAGCCTGGATCGGGAAAGCGCCCACTACCTGGGACGAGTACTGCGACTGAAACCTGGTGATAGGATAAACCTTTTCAACAGTGAGGATGGTGAGTTTACCGCGGAACTGATTGAGCTTGGCAAACAACAGGCACTGATACAGATCCATGGGCCGATTCAGAACCAGGCTGATTCGAAGCTGTCCATACATCTCGGGCTGGGACTTTCCCGCGGCGAGCGCATGGATTACGCGATACAGAAATCCACCGAGTTGGGCGTTTATTCTATTACGCCACTCGTCACAGATTATTGTGAAGTCAAGCTAAGCGAAGAACGCCAGAGAAACCGGCAGACCCATTGGCAACGGGTAGCAGTCAGCGCCTGTGAACAATGTGGTCGAAGCATGGTGCCGACGGTCAGCCTTCCACAGACTCTGGAGCAATGGCTGGACGAGCACCCGGGTGGCATTCTGCTGGATTCACGCGCAGACTCACGACTTGCTGAGCAACAGATCGGAGACTCCGTCAATGTTCTGATCGGTCCGGAAGGGGGATTCAGCGAGCAGGAACTGGCTGTTGCACGACAGTGCGGCTATCGAGTGATTCGACTTGGGCCACGAGTTCTACGAACCGAAACGGCGCCGGTTACAGCGCTGAGTGTTCTGCAGTTTCTGTATGGAGATCTGGCAGATTAGCAGGCTTTTTGGAAAGTGATAGTGTAGCCGCTGCTAGAATCTCAATCCAAGCTTGCCAAACCCAATGCGACGACCAAACAGTCCATCGGTAAAGCTTGCCGGGTTGATATTGTAGCTGCCACGCTTTAGAGATCGGCTGATGGACTTGATCATCATCTGATCTTTCTGCTTACCCTGGTTGATCATTTCGTACTTCGACTTGAGTTGTTTCCGGGCAGTCGTCACTATGGTGATCTTTGGCGTCAGGCGTTGACTGGCATTCTGCTCGGTCACAATTCCCACCTCACCGGTGGCAAGTTCTACTACCGTGCCGGCAGGAAACATACCCAGCGCCTTGATAAATTCATAGACCAACTGATCGGCGAATTTAATCTTGCGCTGTTTGTAGAGCCGGCTTACCGCAGTTGCCGGTGACAGATCTGCTTCAGAGGAACGCTTCAATAGCCGTTCGTAGCTGTAGGCCAGATTGGCGATTCGAGCCAGCATGGGGATCTGATCTCCCCGTTGCCGCCGTGGAAAACCTCTGCCATCGTGGCGCTCATGGTGAGCTCGTACAATACTGACCACCTGCTGATCGAGATTCTCCTCACCCCGCAATACATCTACCCCAATACCCACGTGTTTCTGATAATTCAGATAATCCTTGCGCGTGAACTGTCCGGTCTTGGCAACAAATTCGGGTGAAAACTTTGCCATGCCTATATCCGCCAGCAAAGTCCCGACAAACAGGGCTTCGATATCACTTTTTGGCATTCCGGCGTGGCTGGCAAAGACTGTAGCCCAGATAGCAGCGCGAATACTGTGTTTGAGCGGGCAATTACCCTGCTCGCTGGTGTTCAGATACCAGATAAAGCCATCTGGGTTGCGAATTACGCAGGCAATGGTCTCCCGCCCCAGACTATAGATTCCTTCAATACCAAGGGGTTTGTGTTCCCTGGCATTTTCTATCGCTTGATTGAGCCAGTTTTCCAGTTGCCCATACAGGCGCGGTGCATTGTCGATTTCCTGCTTAACGGACCGGCTACGTGGGTAGACGTCCGGGCAGACTTTTAGCGCAGAAGACTCTGGTGCCCGTTTTCTGGCACTGCTGAGAATCGTCAATTTTGTTGGCGACTTGCTACGCGGACTTGCGCCCTTGCCGGGATCTATAAAAACAAACTCACAGCGGGTCCGTAGCGTCTGGATCTGATCGAACTTGCGCAGGTGAAAGCCGTTGATTGGAAACGGCGTATCCCGCCAGGGACGATCCAGTTCAATAACAAACATCCCCAGCACCAGGTCTCTGACATGAACCTTGATCCAGTGATCCTGCTGTTTGGAAGCTTTAGAAGTGTGACTGTTTGACATGGGTAGAGCTTAAAGCTTTTTTTATCTGCAGCCTGTGAAAATGGTCACAGACTGACGCGGAGTGTCAGTTGTTGTCCAGCACGCAGAGAGCTGGATCACAGTAGTCCGATACTCAGATAAAAAAGCGCCCCCTAAGAGGGGGCACGATGGCGTGAACTTACGCCTAGAGGGTTTAGTTAAACCCGGGAGAGAAGTAAACAACTAATGCATTATTTAGCACTAACGAATTCGGGATAAGCCTCTATGCCGCAGTCGGCCAGGTCGAGACCTTCCTCTTCCAGTTCTTCGGAGACCCGCAGACCCAGAGCCGCCTTGAGAATTCCCCAGACAATCATGCTGGTGGCGAATACCCAAACGAAGATCACCAGAGCACCGACCAGCTGGCCGATGAAAGTTGCGTCTGGATCAGAAAGCAGAACAGCGAAGATACCGAACAGACCCACTGAACCGTGAACAGAGATGGCACCAACCGGATCGTCGATCTTCAGCTTGTCCAGTGTGATGATACTGAACACGACTATCACGCCACCGATGGCACCGATGATGGTGGCCAGCAGCGGAGACGGATCAGCAGGCTCGGCGGTAATTGCCACCAGGCCAGCCAGGGCACCGTTCAGACACATAGTGAGGTCAGTCTTGCCAAACATCAGGCGCGATACGATCATGGCGGCGATCAAACCACCAGCTGCCGCAGCATTTGTATTCAAGAACACGTTAGCTACTTCGTTGGCCACACCCACGCCACCCAGCTTCAGGGTAGAACCGCCGTTAAATCCGAACCAGCCCATCCACAGGATGAAGGTTCCAAGGGTTGCCAGAGGCATATTGGCGCCAGGGATCGGCTTGATAGAACCGTCCTTGCCGTACTTGCCCTTTCGAGGACCAAGCAACAGGACACCTGCCAGTGCAGCAGCCGCACCTGCCATGTGAACGATACCTGAACCTGCATAGTCGCTATAGCTCAGTGCACCAATAAAAGGTACTTCTTTACCACCCCAGGTCCAGCCACCTTCAACCGGGTAGATCACACCAGTCATGGCTACGGCGAACGCCAGGAATGCCCACAGCTTCATTCGCTCGGCCACGGCACCGGAAACGATAGACATGGCAGTCGCAACGAACACTACCTGGAAGAAGAAGTCTGATGCGCCAGAGTAAACAGAGTCACCATCGAAACCGGCTTCGGCTGAATCAGCCAGCACCTGAGCAATGGCCGCATCATCCATCTCGGCAACGGTTGTAATGCCCGACAGGAAAATACCGCCGTCATACATCAGCTGATAGCCGCACACCAGATACATAGTGCAGGCGATGGCAAACAGTGCGACGTTCTTGGTGAGGATTTCCGTGGTGTTCTTGGCACGCACCAGACCCGCCTCCAACATGGCGAATCCCGCGGCCATCCACATCACCAGTGCTCCGCAAATAAGAAAGTAAAATGTATCCATTGCATACTGCAATTCAAAAATTTGGTTTTCCACCTTTAGCCTCCAAAACGGTCATCTGACCAATAACTGAGAATTAATCGTTAGAGATGGGCGCTATACCGCCTCTTCCCCTGTTTCGCCGGTACGGATTCGAATGATCTGCGCGAGTTCAGAGACGAAGATCTTTCCGTCACCGATCTTGCCGGTATTGGCCGCTTTACTGATCGCTTCCAGCGTCTGGTCAAGCAGGGAATCACCAATGGCAACTTCGAGTTTCACTTTAGGCAGGAAATCCACGACGTACTCTGCACCCCGATATAATTCGGTATGGCCTTTCTGCCGGCCAAAACCCTTAACTTCGGTAACGGTGATGCCCTGTACCCCGATTTCGGACAATGCCTCGCGGACATCGTCCAGCTTGAATGGCTTGATAATAGCCGTCACTAGTTTCATTTTTCGCTCCTTAATAGTTGATACCCGTTCTGCCATTCAGAAGGGGTACTTCTGTAGCTCTGTGGGAGCACTTATGCACGGCTCGTGCCAGTTGTTATTTATTCAACCAATTCAGCTAGATAGGAGTTTTTCACCAAGCTTTAGCGGAATTTAAAAGTGCCTGCGAAGGAGAATTGGGCTGTTACGGTGCCCTGTTTCAGTGCCTGCACCATCTCGGTGCGCTTTTCTGGAGCTAAGCTTGAATCGTCGCATCTCGATCCTGATACGAGTTTCCCGGCATCGGGGTATAACTGATAGAATGGACAACCCTTAAAGTCCTTATCTTTTCCGCTTGCCGCAAATTGCCATGACCGACAGACAATTCCTAGACAGTCTCAGTACCAGAATCAGTCAACTCTTTCCGCGTGCCGGCGAACTCGGTGAAGAAGGCCGTGAGGCTGTGCATCAGTTACTGCAAAAAAGTCTTTCCGAACTGAATATCCTGACCCAGGAAGAATTCGACGCCCGAAACCGTGCCCTGCAGCGGGCGGAACAGCGGGTGGATGAGTTGGAGCAACAGGTTCTGGAACTGGAACAAAAATTAAACCAGCTGCTTGAGGATTAGTTGGTAACGCAGCAAAGCTGCTTGATCAGGCCCGAACAGACCTGAGGCTAGATATTTTCGTAAAGACTTTGCAGCGTGGTCTCGGCGACTAGATTGCCGCGAGAGTCATACTCTTCACTTCGTATAAGTACCCCAGTAGTGCGATCTCGCCATTTGAATTCCCGGCCTTCAGACGACTCAGTAGTGGTTTTAATAGTCGTAAATGTGCCAAGCCCCGGAAGCACTACCGGTTCGGTGACCGAATTGACAGTCGTTGTTGCGGCTGGAAGCTGCTTGAATACCGGGCCCTGCAGACCGGTATCAGGAGTCGTTGTTGCTGTTTCCGTTACACCCACTGAATACCATTGTTGTCCTTCACAGACAATGTCAGCAGGTCCGTTGAACAAAGCCGGTTCGTAGGTTTTCACAACATTGTATGCTTTCAATTGCGGAATAGCCTGATCATAGTCGGTATCAATTTCGGTCAGATAGCGTAGTCCCCCGATTACCTCGAAGAAGGTGTTCGATTCGTAGTAGGCTGATTCAGTAGTGATTGAATTTATAACGGTATCTATGCCACCTTGCCTGGAAATTTGGGTAGCAGTGGACAGAATGATTTCGTATCCGCCCTGGTTGTAGTCAACACCCTGTGCTCCGCGCTCGGTGATATAGTAAGGAAAGAGGCCCTCAAAAGGACGAACCAGGCTGACACAGTTTCCATTTCCCGGATTAGTAATACCACTCTCATCAGGGGCTGCAGTGGAATCAGGCACCAAAGTCATCAGGTTGCTCAGCGTAGCAACCCGGACAGGTTCTTCGCCGTACAAACCACCCACCGCGTAGACATCCCCGACATTGAAGCCACTCCCTCCCGTGATATTGACAGCAACGATGAGACCGGTACCACCGGCAATGGGAGACAGATAGCCATAGTCACGATAGAGCCATGACGAACCCGCTGCGTCTATTTGTTGTGTCGCTGTGGTCGGTGTCAGCAATTCAGGAAAAGCGACTTCTCCAAAATCCAGCAGTTTGTCGAAATTCGACAGAGCAGGAGTTTGCCCATAAACCGGAAGCGTGAGGAGACACAGGAAAACTACAGAACCTGAACCGCTATTCCTACCGGTACCCATTAGTTTAAGCGGGTGTAATAAGTGAGCCATCATGATTGTTGTTACGTGCCATAGCGGTAATTGGCTCACTATTGCACCACAGGCCCCTGGAATGCAGCTAAACCCCAGCAGTGCCGAATTGCCGGGATCCAGCTCACGGGTTACTCCTGGGCGCGGGCTCCCTTCAGAATATTGCCGATTGCGTAATTACCGGCATGGCAGGCGTACTCGTAAATCCGCCCCTGTTCCACACGGGTCATGGGTAATACACCAACAATAATATCGGTGAACGTTGACTGGTCGTCGATGGTGAATTCGTAATTCATGGCGCCAGGGCCCACGGGGATAAACCTTTCCACTAATAGCCGGTTTTCGGCACTGCCGTAGGCGACACCGCGAGTACCAAAACTACCGATCAGGTTGGTAAAGTTGGTAGTTTCCACCACCAGGGTGTTGCCGACAAAGAAACCGCGGGAATCACCAGACCAAAGGCTGACCTTCTCATCGAGCGTGGACTGTTTCCGTAGAGGAACGATACGCGCATCCCAACCCATCTCGGTGAGAATAACCACATGATCGGCATTTTGAATTATCTGCAGGTTGTTGTTGTAGGGGCCGCTCACCAGTGGCGGGCCGGCATTGAATACCAGACAGCGTTCTGACAAGCCGCGATCCTCCGGCCCGGTTCTATCGATACCGCCATGGGTATACCTGACTGGTCTTTGCCCTGGAATTTCCTGAACGCCGTTCGGGTCGCTGCGCTGAACCACCACACCATCCTGGACTGGTGGCAAGCGTCCAGTTCTGGGATACACAACTACCGAGGTTCTGCTGTTTCGTCGCAATGATGTCCCTTCCATCCAGAAGCTGTTGACAGCTCCTGCCGAGGTGGCCCGTTCGGTGCTGAGAATTCGCTCGGAGACAGTCATTTCCCGTTGCGCCGCCGCTTCGGCAGATGCCGCGCGGCGCGCTTCAATGGCGGTCACTTCTTCCTCGTTCAGAAATTCGCGATCCCCATACTGTTCTGGTCGTTCAAAAGGTGTCTGGGTACTGAAATTCCAAACTCCGGACAGGTCCGGTAAGCCATGTTCGGTCATTGGTGGCTGATAGTTCTGCGCCATTGAAGCCGAAGCCACGAATATCAGTAAAAAGTGCAATCTAGCAATAGTCATGGCCGGTGAGTCTAACTTAATTGCTGTCAGTTACAAAACCGGTGCGGTGAATGAGGTCCTGGCGCTGAGTTTAATATCCTGGTGTCGAAAGCGGCTTACGGTCGGTATACCAGTGCCTCCAGTAAGTGTTCTTCTTCTATAGCCTCCTGTTGTTGATAATCCGCCAGGGTGCGGGCCAGCCTGAGAATTCGGTGAAAACCCCTGGCCGACAGATGCAGCTTCTTCATGGCATGTTGAAGTAACCGGTTGCCACTTTTATTCAGCCGACAAAAGCGCTCAAGGTCGCGCGTCTCCAAGCTGCTGTTCAAAGCACCTGCTCGCTCCAGCTGTAGCTGACGGCAACGCATCACTTTGTCCCTGACGGTGGCTGAACTTTCGGCAGTGCTCTCGATCTGCGCCAACTCGTTGTGAGACAGGCGGGGGACCTCCACCTGCAGGTCGAAACGATCCAGCAAGGGTCCTGAAAGTTTCTGTCGGTAAGAATCGATGCGAGGCTGCGTACAGCGACAACGTCCGGACGAATCGCCCAGGTAGCCACAAGGACAGGGATTCATTGCAGCTATCAGCTGGAAACTGGCTGGATAGCGGACACGATGGTTGGCCCGAGTTATGGTGATGGATCTGGCCTCAAGCGGTTCGCGCAGTACCTCCAGGGCTCGTCCTGTAAACTCAGGCAGCTCATCAAGAAACAGCACTCCGCGATGGGCCAGGCTAACCTCGCCGGGTAGCGCCCGTGCGCCGCCGCCAACTAGACTTGCTGGTGTCGCTGTGTGATGGGGACAGCGCAGAGGAGGCTGGTAAAAGTCGGTAAGTTCAAGTTTGAGGTTTGCCACCGAGCGAAGTGCAGCTACTTCAAGTGCCTCATTCTCATCCAGTTCGGGCAATATCCCCGGCAGGGCACTGGCTAAAAGTGTTTTACCGGTGCCAGGTGGCCCTTTCAATAAAAGATTGTGGCCACCTGCGGCTGCAATCTGCAGGGCGCGTTTGGCAAGCGCCTGGCCTTTGATGTTTGCAAGATCACGGAAGCCTTGTTGGCCTTCGCCGTCGCCTGTTGGGCCGAAGGTTTGTTGTGGACAGACAGGTAGCCCTGCGCCGTCGGCCAGCATTTGCAGCACACCCTGCAGCTCACCTGCATAGCCGGACCGGCAGCCTTTTACCAGGCCAGCTTCGCTGCGATTGGCAGCCGGAACCACCAGCTCACGGTTGCTTTCCCGGGACCGGATTGCAGCAGGCAGTACGCCGCTGACACCTCGGAGCTCGCCTCCCAGCGCCAACTCTCCGAGGAATTCATACTTCGCCAACCGCTCCGCCGGCAACTGATCGGAAGCTGCCAGAATGCTCAGGGCGATTGCCAGATCATAGCGACCTCCTACCTTGGGAAGCTCGGCGGGTGCCAGGTTAACCGTGACTCGCCGGGCAGGAAATTCCAGGTTGGCATTCAGTATTGCACTGCGTACCCGTTCGCGGCTCTCCCGCACGGCGGTTTCCGGCAATCCTACTATCGCCAGCCCCGGCAAACCGTTGGAAATGTGAGTCTCCACCGTGACCAGAGGTGCTTCGACGCCTACCAGTGCCCGTGAATAAACCCTTGCCAGCGACAACATCCACTCCCTTGGCAGTTGCTTAAGTTGGTCTTCCCTTAACAATTGGAAAACGGATTATTTCCCGAATCATTCCAGCTTCAGGAGTCTATTTAATAAATAGACCAAACCTGGTTGCCATGCCAGCTGGCTGCCCATTTTCACTGCTAATAGCCTGACGCAGAGCAACAGCCGAAGAACCATCAAGGATCTGTCGGATGTTGGATTCAGGAGACCTCTGACTAATAATGGAAATACTCTGGCCTGAAGGCGAGTTTACTGACAAGGCGCATTGCCGCCAGCATGCGGCGGCCTGCCAAGGCAAAGTAAAGAAGGCAGCAGGCGCGCCTGAAGGAGGGGGGCTGATAACGTCGCGCAGACCTGGCCACTCATTTGTTTTATTAAACATCGAGGCAAAAAAAGGCCGCCTGAAGGCGGCCTTTTCCATCTTGCTTAAGACTATCGACTTACTGGCCCGCAGTGGCAACCATGTAGTCAACGATAGCCCGCAGGTCTTCGTTAGTGCAGTTGAAACACAGACCTTTGGCTGGCATGGCATTCACACCGTTGATTACGTTAGCCATGATGGCATCCATTCCTTTCTCCATCCGGGCAGTCCAGTCGTCAGGATTGTTCGGATTGGGAGCGCCGCCGGCACCAGAATTGTGGCACGCGAAGCAGGATGCCATGTAAGCCTGCTGGGCATCAAACCCGTCAGTCAGTTGAGCCAGCAGCAGAGGTTCTGCGTTGTTGTCATCAGCAAATATAGAACCACTTAAAACCAGTGCGGAAATCGCCAGGCCAGCTTTTATCACTTTGATTAAATCAGTCACATTTAGCTCCTTACATTTCAAAAAAAGTTACTATCCAGATCGAGGGCTAATGGCCCCTCTCATTGTAATCCGTTGCTACTGGCCGCCTTCGACCATGTAATCAATCAATGAACGAATGTGTTCATCGGTGCAGTCCATACACAGGCCACGGGCCGGCATGGCACCTACGCCATTGATGGCATTGGCCATTACTGCCTCCATACCTTTGGCCATTCGTTCGCCCCAGGCATCGGCATCGCCGCTAACCGGCGCACCCGCTGCACCAGTACCGTGACAGGCAAAGCAGCGGAGCTGGTAAGCACCGGCAACATCAAAATCATTCGCCGCTGGCACCGCCGCGGCAGCTGGCTCGGGTTCAGTCGCAGCCACCGGTGCCGGGGCTGCAGCAGCCGGTTGTGAAACGGCTGCCGTGCCTGGCGCGTCGGTACACGGATCCCCGGCCAGACAGACTTCTCCGACTGGTGCAAGATTGCTGGAAATTCTGCCGGTATCGGACTGCGCCCAGACCAAAGAGGCAGAAAATCCTAATACTCCCAACAGGGTCAGTACCCTGGCTATCAAACTGATCGATTCGCTTGGTTTGAGATACACCTTGTTCACCTTTCTTTCTAGTTGCCGTTTCTATCTAAGTACCGTTTCTATCTAAGTACCGTTTCTATCTAAGTACCGTTTCTATCTAAGTACCGTTTCTATCTAAGTACCGTTTCTATCTAGGTACCGCTTCTACCCAGCTGCCGTTTTAACCTAGTTCCCGAATTAATCCGGTTCACCCTGACTCTTTTTAGCTGTTATCAGCTGAATGCCGACTTAACCAGATCCTATACTGCGTCCAGTCGCATTTTCCTGCGTCGCAATCAACTGACCCGACAGGGAGTGACCAGAAGTTACAAGAGCCAGGTCAATTGCATGTTCCAGGCAAGGTATCAGGAACGCGCACAGCCTACCGGGTTTGTGAATTCCACGCTAATCCGGTCAGGCAAAAGCGGCGGGATTATACCCTTTTCGCAATCGCTTCGAAACATTAGCCAGGTTCTAGTTCTTGAAAATTAACCGGAAAATGTGAAAAACCGGCAACCTGTTGGCGTTTTCGATACCTCGAATGCAGCGAGTCAGGGTTCAATCAGCAGATTGATAGGATTCTGGTGAAAATACAGCTCACCCGGCTGCTCTTCGAGGCCATAACCAACATAAAAATTGACCACTACCTGCTCGATTCCAAGGTCCTGAGTGACCAGATTTTGTGCAATAGAAACCAGCTCAATGTTCTCAAGGGCCTTCTCCGCCGCCTTGATGAGCGGCTCCCGGGAAGGGTCGTATGCAATCCACTGGTCCGACTGGTTTTTCAACAGAAAATCACCCTCTATGAGCGCCCCGAGCACCAGAAAGCCAGGTTTGCCCACATGATCAGGGTCCACCACTATGCGGGCACTGATGTCCAATGATTGATCGGGTTTAAACCGGTTACCGTAACTGTTACCGTCATCAGCACTGACCCCGCCAAAGAACATCGCCTCCGCCTGTGTGCCCAACAGGCTGACTCCCGCCTGCAGATCGCTCCGGTCGCCAGTAGAGAAAGTTAAGCTGAGTTGATAGGGGCCCACTACTTCTGCGCAGCTGGATGACTCGTCGTAGGTATTGCTGAGAAGGTAATAAGTTCCAGCGGAAAGGTTGTGCGTCAACCTGGCATCGCAGTTCAGACCGCTATTGTCATCGAGATCGAGAATACGCAATTTTTCATCAGCCAGCAGGATCACCGAGTCGAGGCTTCCAGAGCGCATATCGATAGTCAGCTCTGTCGGTTCCGTCAGGACGAGACGTCGTACATCGATGAAACTGAGGTCGTCGCCACCCACCATCAGGTCCCGCACCGTGCAGTCTCCACTGCTCAGACTGTCGCTGGTGGATCCGAAATAGACGGGCAGCACCTGACAGTTGTCCAGCCCGCCGTACAGAGCATTGGTACCATCAATATCATCCTGCTGCAGACCATCTATGTCACCAATAGTGGAATTCATGATGGCGTCCACCTCATCGTCATGGCCCAGACCGATAACATGGCCCAGCTCATGCAATACTACTCGCCTCAGATCAAGCGGGTTGGTTCTGGTGCCCAGCAGGAAGGGCGAAATCGGTCCATCGAAAATCTCAAAGACCTTGCCCTCATTTACGACGATATCTGCACTGAGTATATCGGGTGGGCCGAGAACAGAAGGCTCGAAATCACGCAATGTTACTGCAATAGTACTGGACCCGAACGAGGAGCCACAGACGTTACTGGTAAAATCGATGCTGTTACTCAGGTCATTCAGGCAGGGATTGCGATATTCTTCTCGAACCACGAAGTTGAAATCGGTCTGGCTGTTCCATTCATCGAGGGCTTCCAGTACCGCATCGTTCCAGGGAATAAGGCGATTGGAAAATCCTTCCAGTGCGGTATAGAACTCCGTTTCGCCACCCTGCCACTTACTGCCATCGATCTCATAGGCTGTCGACGGAACAGTCTGCAACATCAAAGCTAAAAGTGACAAAAACCTGATTCGCATTCGACTTCTCTTTCTCTTTCTCTTTCTCTTGCTCTTGCTATTTCTCTTGCTCTTGCAACTACTACCAGTAACTGCCGCCCATACCTTCCACCGGTAACTGATACTTGTAACTGGCGCCACTAACTGTTCCGATTTACGTGAAAAACCAATCCAGTTTTATTGCCCGATCGGCGTTTGCAACGGAGAATACAGTATCTCGGTGAACTAGGACCGGTGGCTGACGCAAAAATCACTGCCGGTAAGAGCCATCAAGAATAGCCTGCCACCAGGGCTCGTTGTCCAGGTACCATTGCACAGTTTTACGCATGCCGGAATCAAAGTCTTCCTGTGGCTGATAACCGAGTTCGCTGGATATCTTGCTGGCGTCGATGGCATAACGGGTATCGTGACCCGCCCGATCTTCAACATAGGTAATCAGACTGTCAGCCGGTGTTCCGCTGACACAGGGGCTAGCGGGAAAACGTTCTGCCAGACGGTCATCACTGGCAAAGGACTCATCGACAATCTTGCATAACAGCCGCACGGTGTCGACATTGGCCCATTCATTGTTACCGCCGATATTATAACACTCGCCTGTCCTGCCCTTGTTGATGATCAAATCTATGCCACGACTATGGTCATCCACATACAACCAGTCGCGGATCTGCTGCCCGTCACCATAAATCGGCAAAGACTTGCCCTGCAGAATATTCAACAAGCACAGGGGAATCAGCTTTTCCGGAAAATGCAACGGCCCGTAGTTGTTGGAACAGTTGCTAGTGGTCACCCGTAATCCGAACGTATGGTGGTATGCCCGAACCAGATGGTCCGATGCAGCCTTGCTGGCGGCATAGGGAGAGTTGGGCGCATAAGCATTGGACTCGGAAAAAGCCGGATCGTCAGCCTTCAAGGTGCCATAGACTTCATCCGTAGAAACATGATGGAACAGGTGCTGGTCAGTCTGATGTTCTTCCAGCCAGTATTGTTTGGCTGCTTTCAACAAGTTGTGAGTACCAACAACATTGGTTTCGATAAATGCATCCGGGCCGGTGATCGAACGGTCCACGTGACTCTCTGCCGCGAAGTGAACCAGGTTCGTTACCTGTTCTTCCCGTAACAAATTCAGTATCAGCTCATAGTCCCGGATATCGCCATGAACAAAACGGAAATTGTCCCGCTTTCTAAAGGGTGCCAGGTTGCTCAGATTTCCTGCATAGGTCAATGCGTCCAGCACAACGACTCTGTCCTGCGGATAAGATGCCATCCAGTACTTGACAAAATTGGCACCAATGAAGCCGGCGGCACCCGTTACCAGCAAGTTTTTCACAATTCTAATTCTCCCATGTTATTAGGGAACCTCTGATTAATTATGGATATACTCTGCGGGACTCTGTCGGAAGAACTCACTGCCTTCGTTGCCTTGGCAGGCCGACGGCAATGCCCCTTGTCAGTAACCTTGTCTGGAGGCCAGAGTATATCCATAATTAATCAGAGGTTCCTAAGTGATTCCATACCGCGTGTTCTTCGCATTCCTTCTCCAGCGAGCAATTCTATAGACTCCACCAATCAGGCTACGTCTGCGATTTCTTTAAGTTCGACTATTACCCTGCGCAACTCGGACCGCCAATGTACAGCCGCAATAGCAAAGCGATCGTAACTGGCCGACTTGTCCAGTACGCTGTAACCAGGGCGGACCGCTGGTGTCGGGTATTCCGACGAGCTGATGGGCTCAACAGGAATAGCCTCGTTTAACAGTCCAACCTGCAGCGCCTCTTCCTGTATGGCCACAGCAAAATCATACCAGCTGGCAACACCGGCATCAGACCAATGAAAAACACCTTTGGATTCGCCACACACGATCACTGACTCGATCAGGCGCGACAGCGAATGGGTAGAGGTTGGTGTGCCAACCTGATCGGCGACAACCCTTAGCTGATCCCGTTCAGCCATCAGCCGTAACATGGTAGTGAGGAAGTTGGATTGATAGCGTGAATATAGCCAGCTGGTGCGAATAATGGTCGACTTGTCAGGGTGCAGTCGCTTTATCGCAGCTTCACCCTCCAATTTTGAAAAACCGTACTGGCTAACTGGTGAAGTGGCATCTTCCGGCGCATAGGGTTTGGCAGATCTGCCATCAAACACGAAATCGGTGGAAAGGTGAATCAGCCTGCAATCATTTGCGGCAGCCCATTCTGCCACATGCGCCGCACCATCGCGATTAACCCGCAATGCCTGGTCAAACTCGCTCTCAGCTTTGTCCACCTTGGTATAGGCGGCGGCATTTATTACAACCTGGGGAGCAAGGCCTGTCAGTTTTTTGGTCAGCTGTTCGGGTTGGCAGATATCCAGCGACGATCGATCGAAACAATGTAGTTTAACAGGAAATTGAGCAACAACTGCCGCTTCATTGGAGATCGGTATATCTCGAATGCCGCTATCCTGTTGCCAGTCGGCGGCGATTGTTCTTCCCAGTTGGCCACCGGCACCTAATAGTACGACTGGTGCCGAACTCAAGGAAACAGCTCCGCTTCTTTCAAAGAGGGTGCGTTCTGATCTTTATCCGACAAGATCGGTTGACCGTCAATCAGCGGCCATTGAATGCCAATGGATTCATCATTCCAGATCAAACTACGATCATCGACCGGAGAATAATACTCGGTACACTTGTATACAATCTGAGCCATCTCACTGGTGACATAAAAGCCATGAGCGAAACCCGGCGGCACCCAAAGCTGCAACTTGTTTTCCTCAGAAAGTGTGACACCAACCCATTGTTCGAAAGTCGGAGAGGATTGGCGGAGGTCGACGACCACATCGAATATTTCCCCTTCGGTGACACGGATCAACTTGCCCTGTGGTTTATTCAACTGATAATGCAACCCTCGGAGAATGCCCTGGCCAGACCTGCTGTGATTGTCCTGCACAAAATCCAGCTGGAGACCACGCGCCTCGAACCAGGATTTGCGAAAAGTTTCCAGAAAAAATCCACGGTTATCGCCATGCACTACCGGCTCGAGAACAAGCACTTCTGGAATGGCGGTTTCTGTGATCTTCATTGTAAAAATTACTAGTGTCCGTCCAGGATCTTCAGCAGGTATTGACCGTAACCACTTTTTTCCAATGGCGCAGCAAGCTGCCGCAGCTGGTGATCATCGATGAAACCCTGGCGCCAGGCAATCTCTTCAGGACTGGCAATCTTCAACCCCTGGCGTTCTTCCAGTACCCGGATAAAGTTGGCTGCATCAAGCAGTGACTGCACGGTACCGGTGTCCAGCCAGGCAGTGCCACGACCAAACAGCTCCACCCGCAGGGCACGTCGCTCCATGTAGACCTTGTTAACATCGGTTATTTCCAGTTCGCCCCGGGCGGAAGGCTTGATGGACTTGGCGATGGAGACCACGTCATTGTCGTACATGTAAAGCCCGGTTACCGCATAGTTGGATTTGGGCTCGGCAGGTTTTTCTTCAAGATCGATGGCGATGCCCTGTTCGTCCAGCACTACTACACCATACCGTTCCGGATCGTTGACATAGTAAGCAAAGACGCAGGCACCTGAATCCTGTTCCACGGCATTCTTCAGGGTGTCTTGAATGCGATTCCCGTAAAAGATATTGTCGCCAAGAATCAAACATACCCGGCTGTTGCCGATGAACTCTTCTCCGATGATAAAGGCCTGGGCCAGGCCTTCAGGGTTTGGCTGTTCAGCGTAGCTGATTTCCAGCCCCCAGCGCCTGCCGTCCCCCAACAGTGACTGATAGGTAGTGGCATCTTCCGGGGTGGTGATAATCAGAATTTCCCGAATTCCCGACTGCATGAGTGTCGAAAGGGGATAGTAGATCATCGGTTTGTCGTAAACCGGCATGAGCTGCTTGCTCACTGAAATGGTCATCGGATGAAGCCTGGTGCCGGTGCCACCAGCCAGAATAATTCCTTTTGTCATGGTATCGCGCTGTGTCCAATAAAATTTGTCTACTATTTTACGTCAACCAGGTCTGCTAATGCAGTGTAAAATGTCTGTTGGGGATTAAAACCCAGCTCTTCACAGATCTGATGATTGCTGAATACATTGTCGGCCACCAGATTGCGATAACTGTGTATTCCCAGGCCGGTTTTTAGCAGTCCAAAACGGTTAAGTAGCCCGGCAGCCACAGCAGCCAGATAGAAAATACCCCTTGGACTGTGCCAATCGGGCTTGTCTTTGCCCATAGCCTGATAAATCGCAGCTTCGATGCTGTTCAATCGATAAGTGAGGGCGTCGGTTACCAGGTAGGTTTTACCATCCGCTTGCCCACTCTCCAGTGCCAGTAAGGCTGCCCGACATAGATCGTTCAGTCCCACCAGTGATAACTGCGTGTCCAGCTCTGGCAGTGGAGGCAGCACACCACGGTCAATCATCCTGATCATGGCTGCAAGATTACCCTTCATACCGGGCCCGTAGACATTGACTGGTCGCAGGACAGTTACTTTGAGCTGAGTATTTCGGGCGATAGAAAACAGGCTTTGTTCCGCCTGGTATTTGCTGCGCCCGTATACTGTCTGCTCCGGTTTGTTTTGTTCCGCCGCTACTGCCAGGCTGCTGCTGAAATAGATGACTTTTTCAACACCGGCTGCGACAGCCGCGGATGCCAGATTGGCAGTGCCCTCTACATTAACCGATTGCAGATACTCCCGCTGGGGGCCATCCACGTGGGCGATACCTGCCAGGTGAAGCACCGCCTGCACTCCCACCAGTGTCCGATCCAGGAATTCCGGATCAAGGATGTCGCCACTGAAATCCGCGGTGCCGAATTCATTACCGGACGTTTCAGAATCATTCTGTTGTGCCCGTGAGCGAGAAAGCTTAACCAGTGAATAACCTGCGTCGGAAAGTTGACGACAGAGCTCGGACCCAATAAAACCTTCAGCGCCGGTGACCAGAACTTTTTTGCCGGTAGCGGTCATTGAATCAATCGCCAACCCCAGGTATTGAAGAAACGCCAAGCTGAGCGGCTATACATAGCGATGTGAGATAAGCCCTTACCCGATGCATTGCCTCCAAGGTGACGGATTTTCATCCCGGGTAGATACACTACCCAGCCTCTGCTGCTCAGACGTCGGGAAAGGTCAAAGTCTTCAAAGTACAAAAAGTAGTTGTCATCGAAACCCTGAACACCGCGCAAGGCATCGGTACGGCATAACATGCAGCAGCCACTGACATGGGGAATATTACTACTGGGCCGGTCTTCAGGCAGATCATGCATCTCGTAGTGGGCAAGGCGCTCGCTGAACATTTTTTGAATCCACGGAGGACAGAAGCCGCGGGTGAACAGAGTGATTACGGAGGGATCGCGTTTGCAGAGATGCTGCTTGTCACCGTCTCCGGCTACCGCGGAAGGGCTGACCACTGCCACTTCGGGATTCTGCTCCAGGTACAGCAATCCCACCACCAGACTGTCTGGTGCCAGCTCCACGTCGGGATTTAGTATCAAATGATAGTGGTGATCATGGTTCTTGATCACCAGGTTGTGGCCCCGCCCATATCCTACATTGCCATGGCCGGTGACCAGATTCAGCACCGCATACCGGGTCTTCATGCGCCGCCTAAACTCGGCAAAATCCGCCAGGCGTAATCGTTGGTCTTCGCTGTTATCCACCAGGCTGACGTGAGTAACCACTTCCAGTCCCGCCGCCGGTAGCGTCGCCAACGCGGTCAGCAGAGACTCCAGCAGTACATGCAGTTGCCCGGTGTCAGTGTCGTAGACGACTACCGAAATGGTCAGAGTTATGGGTTCTTGATTTGCCACCTAGTTCTATTTTTCCATAGTTTGTTGGCTCTAATGAAGATTTCCTGGACCAATCACCAAACTAAGTAGCCGATATTGAACCGAAACTGACCTCAGGTAATTTCTCAAACAACGTTGTAACAAAGAAAAGCTTACCCAAACTGAACTGGCAAAGATTGTCAAGACCAGTCAATCCTGAGTGGTCAAAACGGAAGCTGGTGATCCTTCTGTTTCGATAGATCTGTTGATCAAGACATTACTCGTCTTAGGTGTATCGTCGCAAGATCTGGCAAGAACTATTCGTTTGTCACTTTACGCAGAATTTACTGCCAACTATTCCCGCACCAGGCGATCACCGAATGGTGTGGACACTATACGCATGCCGGGAGGCACATCGTCTGGACTGATCCGCCGAGGCGTGAAACTGCGTCTCGGCGTAGTGGATGGCGCCTGGGCATCACCGTTTTGCAGAGCTCTCGCCCGCAGTGCAGCAAACGGGTTGGTGGGCTCTTCCGGTTTTTCTTCGGAAACGATTACCTCACCCTCTTCTTCGACAGCCTCTTCGCGGGCGGTGATTATTGCAGGGGGAATTGGCTCACCCTTGGTAAGTTCCAGAGTAGCGATATTTGCTGCTGAGTTGCAGCTAACTCCCCGATCTCTATACTCAACACAGGAAGAGCTGTTGGGATACTGGATGGATATCCGACCCGGATTGACGTCCACCACAGAATACTGGCTGAATCCTTCGATTCGGGTGTTACGTCCTTCCTCCGCCGCTACTACAACCTCACTACCGTCTCGATTCTTGAGGATCGCGCTGTAACGATCCCCGATACGAGAAGTCCCCACTAAGGTAAATTCTGGCTCGGCCTCATCACGAGGGCTGCGATTTCGCCGACTGGACTGATTCATATCACGGTCACCATCGCCACTATCATTGGCCACCTCACCAAACAACGAAAACTCTCCAGCTTCTATCGGCATTTGCTCTACATCCGAAACCTGAGCAAGCGAATAGCTGGCTGAAAAGCCCAAGAACAACATAACGCCTTTCGGAAACGAGCAGAAATTACTCAGAGTTTTCCCCGCTATCTTGAACATATATTCTACCATTGTCTTGGTGCCAGATTCCTTATTAATCATTGAATTCCAGCAGATCGCAATTTCCCAGAGCCTAATTTCAACTACACGACCAATAATTCGCTTTTTTAACTGACTAGAAATCTTATCGAAGGTTCGAGGCCTGTTCGAATACTGTCAGAGGTAAGTAAACAATCGCCCGGCCAGCTTTACTTCCATTTCAATCTGTGACTGAAAAAGGGATAGTAACAACTAACTACGACATAACTGTCCCACGTGAAAAGTCTAACAAAAGTTTCGTCAATTTTCTGCACCATTCCACAATTCCATGAAATTTCGTCACTATAACAAACAGATTGATCTTGCAGATGACAGTCGTGTGCCGCATAGAGCAGCTGCTCTTGTCAAACGTACTCCCAGCAAACAATTTAATCGATGGTTTGATGAATTCAGCAAGGAACTATGCCTTACACAAATACTACTTACTAGAAATTGAAACTCAAACCAAACTCAATAGAAGTATCGTTGTTAGTAAACAACTCTATATTACTCTGCTGTTCTTGATAAAACAGGTTTACTTGGAATGAAGCTCTATTGGAAATTGGTTTTCGATACTGAAAAAATAAATAGCTCCGATCAATTGACCTTTTTGCGCCATTTGCGAGGATAGGGCTGTAGGTTTGCCGATCATCGTAATCAGTGTAGCTTAATTGCCCTAATAGTTCTCCGGCACCTAATTCAAGGCGCCAAGTCAAGTTTGCCTGCCAGCCATTCCTATCGCCTCCTGGTCGCCCCCTATCCAGTGCCATATTGCTTAGCAAGCCTAGTTCAAAAATCAATTGTTGAGTAATGTCAAGCCACTTGAACGGGCACGAGAATCCTGCACCGAGCTTGCTTTCCACAGCATTCAGCTCACTCCTTTCATGATAAGACTGGTGTTGGAGTGCCAAATCGTAATACGGGTCACATTTACCACTGCTTCTAGATTGAAACCTTACGATTCCTTCACTTGCTGTATATAGAGGCGTTCCACCGAATAATAGGTGGGTCAAGCCGGCATTGAATTGCCAGCTATTATCTCTTCTAGGACGAATGAAGCCGTAATTTAGTTTCAGTTGCAGTATATCTGATTCTTTTTCACTGCTCACTCGTCCACTACCTTCCAACCGCAAGCTTTGCTGATGTCCTGGTTCTAGTCGACTAAGGCTTCCGCCAAACTTGAAATTTATATAGGGGCCACTGATTGGCTGAAACTCGGGATTTAACTCCAAGACTACCGGCTCGCCTGAGAGCGTCAACGTAACCTGACTGGATTCCGGCGCCGTATTCAAATTACTGTCGTACCCTGCGAGCAGATCAATTTGCAGTGTTCGTTGTAGAGTAAATGATTCCCATTCCTTTTGTCGTGTTTCTAGAAAAGGCAATAGGTTTCCCGGAAGATCCTCTCGGGACAGCAATTGACTGTTTAGTTCAATTGCTGCGAACAGGTCACCTTGTAAGAACAGTGCCTGCGCGTAGTCTATCTGTGCGGCACCATTACTAGGCTCAAGCAGAAGCGCACGCTCCAAGGATTCTAGAGATCCAGCAATATTGTTGTTGTTCAACTGTGCTGCGCCCAACAGTGCGAAATATTCTGAGCTTTCGAGACACAAAGGCAAGAGTTCGGCCAGTTCTTGCTCTAGTGAAGCCCAATTTGTTTCATTGCTTCTATAGTACTGCTGGAGGTCAGGACAGGCAAAGACGGATGTCGTAAAGAAAACACCACAGAGTATAAGTACCCAACGATGCAGCAATGATTCTCGCTTTATTGAAAATTGAAGACAACAAAATTTGCGTGCGCTAAATGCCATGGCGGCATTATCTGGGATCATCCCACCACACGCAATAATGATGGCTTAATAGAGACCTTGATTAGCAGTCAGACAGCAGCTATCCCAACCCGCCTTTGATAATCTTCAGTCTTTGTGTTTTAAGGTGCCTCTCAGGTAATTTTCTTTCAGCGGGTAGAGCGAATAACAAGTGAGGAATGCGCAATCCGCTCAGTAAGTAGCTCCCCTGAGATTCCAAGCCAAATTCACTCAACTGACGGGAAGCACATTCCCCAATCAATATCGGCTGTGCCAGTTCAGCTGTCATTTCCTGAATTCTTAACGTGATGGTAACAGTGTCACCAAGCAGTGTGTGAGTACGTCGGTTAGCGGGGCCGATCGATCCGATTAGAGCTGGTCCCTGCTCTATTCCTATACCCAGAGCCAGCGGTGAAAGCCGTGAGGGAAGATTCTTGTGTACCAGACACGGGGAAATGACTTCTTGCATTTGCTGGGCAGCAGTTAGTGCCGTTCGGGCTGATATAGAATCTTGACTGTCCCAGACTGCCAACAGCCCGTCACCCTTAAACTCTTGAATTCTTCCACCGTGTTTTTCTACGATCTCGGTAGCCTTAACAAAAAAGAAGTGCAATATCGAAGCAGACTCCTCTGGCGTCCTTGCTTCGCCAAAAGCAGCAAAATTCCTCAAGTCCGCACACAGCAGGGTTACGTCACGGCGTTTCGCGTTGATTTTGGAGCTCGGTAAACTATAAGCAATCTCCTTGGCAACATCACCCGGAAGGTAGCTGTTAAGGTTGCTGAAGACGCGGCCGCGCTCGCTTCTCAATTTTCCTTGTTCTAGCAACAGCAACATGCTCGCAGCACAGATAGAAAATACTGATGGAAAAATCCAGCCGAACCAGATTTCCATACTCATCAATAATTGTACATGCAGCCAGAAAGCAGCAACTGGAAGTAGCAGACCTGCAATAGGCAGCCCGTAAGCAGAAATTTTCTCTCGTGCACCTGCGAGCAAATATAAAAATACGCCCGCAAGAAAAACCAGCACTACCATGAAATGAGACGCGAACCTAGGCGTATAGGGAACAGTTGCGTCCAAGAGGCTTGTAAGTATTCGCGCCCACAACTCAACCCCCGGGGTCGCTCCACTATAGGGTGTAGGTATTACGTCTCCAATGCCAAACGCAGTAGCACCAACCAGCACCCAGCTATTGTCAAGTAACTCGGAATCTACTGTTTTATTCATGACGTCTATTGCTGGAATCGAGATAAAACTTTCCGGCGCTTTCCTAAAGGAAACTCGCATATTCCCATGCTCATCAAGGGGAACCGAAAAACCTGGATAACCGTTAACCTCAAGAATCTGCGCAGGACTTAATAGAGATCTGCCCGCTGACACGCTAACCGACCATTCATCATTGCCTATGCCTTGCAACAAGGCAGAGAGCGCCATGGTCGGATACGGCTGTCCGTCAACACAGATGAGTGCGGAAACATAACGAACAGCACCGTCCGTTGAAATGATTGGTGTGATATGTCCCTTTGGAACAGCGGAATAGCCTTCATGAGGCGCGACAAAATCGCTACTCTGGGGCAGCCTTGACTCGCAGCTGACACCGGTTACCGGATGAGTCAACATGCCGGTCTTCAATTCTTGTGATGAGAATAAAGACGGGACCTGTCCTATTACTGCACCTATTACTGCACCTTGAGCCCCTGTCAACGCCGATACAAGTAGCTCATCGCCAGTATTGGGTTCAGCGTAAACGATATCGTGCAGTTGTAACTGGACACCATATTCGTTGAGGGCGGTAACTAACCGCGCCATTTCACTGCGTGGCCATGGCCACGCCCCGATCGCAGCGACACTTTTTTCATCAATGGAAACGAGAAGAATCCTCTGTTCTTCCGAATCGTCGGGATCAAGTGTCCACCCTAATGAACCGAATCGTTCCTCGAGATTCTGCAGACCTGCCGAAAATACAGTGCATATAAATATGCTTACTAACAAAGCAAGTGAAATAGCAATGATCCGCCCTCCCCTGGGCAACATCCCCAGGGTGAGGAAAGCACGGCTAATTGACTCGAGAATTACCTGCATCTTTACCTGTTGTCCCAAAGGGTAAGCCCTTGGATTCCCCCGCTTTCCAATTGTTGCTCGAAAAAGTAGCCCGCTTGAGTTCCATCTATACTAGTCGAGCCGGCGATACGCTGCTGTTCTGAGTTACTGAAAAAATAGCCACTTTTGCTAATTCTTCCTGATGCCTCGAAGTTAACGATTCCCGTATCTCTATGACTAAGGTCTAACTGTGTTTGGAAAAGCCGCTCGGAAAAATCGACGTCAAGGTTACCGCCATTAACGTGCATGACTACTACTCCCGATTCCGAATAGTAAAAAGCCTGGGCACTGTTGAGCGCAAAACTGATTATCCCTAATTCCCTGTCAACCAGCTTTGTATCTGTCTCCGCTCGAAACAAAGCATATTCATGGTTACCAACCGTCACTTGCCTACCCTCTTTCGCTACTTCAAAAGGTACGGTAATCCTCTCATTTTCAAGTAACTCGGTTTTTAAGGAAAATCGCCCCCAAAGAAGCTGGCTTTCAGTCAACGAAGCTTCGTCCAGCCCGGCATCGGGTGTGAAATCCGGGAGCTGGGCAAACGGGTCAGGTTCAGCAATCGGTGTATTACTGTTTTCAAGTTCGGATGCCACAGTGACTGTTTTTACTTCCAGAAATGCGTCGTTGTCCGAAGTCTGATCTTCACTATCAGTTTGTTGGACTACAGGGGTAGTGGCCTGGACACCGGCAAAGTCTGATTGCTGCTGCACACTGACTTGTTCATTTTCCTGTGAAGTCAGCAGGGGTAAACGTTCAGTCGAACGAAGCTCCAGCACTTGGAAGCTTTGACCTCGAAGTTCCACTGAATTGCTGGTATTACATGGTCCAAAGGACTCGATGCTGCACTCATCAGAGAAAGGGGAGAGCACAATCGTACCCTCGTTAACCAATGCGCGAACTGTTTCTTCCGAGGCGCTTACTACAAAGTCTGTGCCCCTGACTCCGATGGCCGCAATGGGTGTATTTAAACGAAACCTGGTTCTCGCAGCCTTGGCACCTTTACCGGAAATTGACCTGGTCACTCCTTCGACGAGGTTGAATTTTATCGAGGATTTCTCGGGGTTTTCAGACTGAAATACATAACTTACGATTTCAAGTTCACTGCCAGGCCTTACGCTGACCAGCGCGTCATCAACGAAACGGATATGCACATGTCCGTTAAGTTCGGTCACAACTTTGTCCGATACTCTGACCGGGAGTCCTCTGGTTATTTCGAGGGGGGGCTGATCAGATGTGTGAAGATACGCCTTTCCAAGCACCATGCTGACTACACCAATGGTCTCAACATTGTCAGATACTTCAGCCTGAGCAGTGACCAGCGGTGCAGACAATGCAAGTATCAAAATACTCGCGATCGTTGACATGCTAAAGAAACCCGCAAATTTGACGAGTCTAAAGGAATGACGTAGTCCCATACAAAACCTCACGGCACACAAGAAAGATCAAATTGAACAACCCAACACAAGAGTTTATTGTACCAGCTTAGGCATGAAGGTAACTCAAGCTAGAATCTATACGAGTGACTTCGGTCACACCAGAATTAAATAGCATATAATTGTAAATGAATTCAAATGGTTAGGCTTTGTGCTCGCGGGAAATTCCGTCCTAAAATACCCCATTGGTTCTATTTTTAATGGTAATTACTCCTGAGTTATTAGCCAGATTTCCCATTCTGAAACCTTTACCTTTGCAAGCTCACGAAGAACTCGCTGCCAGGTCATCAATTGAAAAGTTTGCAAGACGAGGCATTGTAATTCGTGCGGGAAATCGAGAAGAGAGTCTTTGCTTTCTCTTTGAGGGACGACTGCAGGGTGTAGATTTCACAATAGATGGAAGAGAAGTGGGTCTTTACTTCGTTGAGCCTGGAGATTTCTGCGGCGAGCTTGGATTATTCGATGGTGGACCTCAGCCGGAGTTTGTGATCGCTTTGACAAGGGCTGTGGTGGTTAAGGTTCCTATTGATAGTATGAGAAAAGTCATGATGGAAACTCCTGGTATAGTCAACATGCTTGGAGCTCGACTGGCATCCAGGGTAAGACAACTAACCATGCAAAGATCTCTACTAGGGCTGCCAAACGTTGCCCAACGCGTTTGCTGTCAACTGTGGCTGCTGGTTCCCAGTTCTGAAAAACAGAAGATGTCTCAGGCACAAATTGGCAATCCCCCCACCCACATGGAAATTGCCATTATGTTAAACCTTAGTCGGGAGAGTGTAACTCGAGTATTTCAGGCATTGCAGAACAAAAAAATAGTAAGGCGAGATGGACCTTCCAGACTAATTGTAGATGACTTACCATCGCTGAAAAAACTGGCGGAGGGCAAGGAGGTATACTAATTTTTGCGCCACACTTGAGTCACAGCAAGTTATAGTGACTTAAGCCGAAGTGGCTTGATCGTGGTAGCATTTCCCCTGACATCCTCGATGTATCGGCTAGAGACGTCGAACTAACCTTTTTGGAAGGGATACATTACTACCGGGGATCTTATCTTCAGGATAACATTGGAAATGTTACATACCATGCTGCGTCAATGGATTTTTACACCGTTTGACAACTACCGGCTGTTTCACAACTTCGTAAAGCAGGACTTCACCGGACAATTTGTCGGTTCTGTAGGTGGTTTTCTGTGGTTGTTCATCACCCCGATAGTCAATATCATCATATACGCCTTTGTCTTCCGCTACGTGTTCGGCGTCCGGCCGCCCCCGGAGTTCGGTCAAACCAGCTTTGTAATCTTCATGATGGTGGGCTATCTGCCATGGTTCGCCTTTGCCGACGCGCTAGGCAAGGCCCCGAACCTGTTGCTGGAAAAAGCGCCATTAATCACTAAAGTGATGTTCCCGGTTAACATTCTCCCTGTAGTAGGATCCCTGATTCCTTACCTGACCCATTGCATTGGTTTTGCGCTGCTTTTGGTATACCTGGCGTTTGATGGCTACCTGAATCCACTATGGCTATTGCTGCCAGTCATATTTGTCCTGCAATTTCTATTCACTATGGGGCTGGTGGCTATTCTGTCGGCCTTCTGCGTGTTTTTGCGAGACCTGCAACAGCTGGTGTCCCTGATGGTCACGAGCTGGTTCTTCCTGACCCCGATCGTTTATCCGCTTTCCATTATAGATGACGAGTCAGTAAGAAGTCTTTACTACTACAATCCAATGCACAATTTCGTAGATCTGTACCGACAGATCGTGCTGGCCGGCGAATTACCGCTGCTGAATCTACAGATTGTAGTAACCGTATCGCTGGTCACTTACTTGCTGGGGGGCTGGCTTTTCATGCGCATCAAACATGCATTCGGCGACGTGCTTTAGTGATGGAAGAACTGAACGAAATGACCGTCAATGACAGCCCCCTGTATCGCATTCAGGTAGAAGGCCTGCGCAAGGACTTCAAAATTTATGACCAGCCCAAGGATCGTCTGACTGAGCTGCTGTTTCGTAAACCCAGGCACAAAATTTACCATGTGCTCAGTGACATCACTTTCCAGCTGGAGAACGGCAAAAGCCTGGGCATCATCGGTGACAACGGTGCCGGAAAATCCACTCTGCTAAAACTACTGGTGGGCACACTGCAGCCGACAGCAGGTCGAATTGACGTACAAGGTCAGGTAGCGGCTCTGCTCGAGCTCGGGGCGGGATTTCACCCGGACTTTACCGGCCGTAAGAATATTTACCTTAATGCATCCCTGCTCGGCGTGCCGGATGACAATATCCCGGCACTTGAATCCGACATCATTGAATTTTCCGAGCTCGACTATTTTATAGATCGACCGGTTAAAACCTATTCCTCAGGCATGTTTGTGCGTCTTGCATTCTCCATTGCCACCATGGTGCGGCCCGATATCCTGGTGATCGACGAAGCACTCAGCGTAGGCGACATGGCATTTCAGAAAAAGTGCGTGACCCGCATGAACAGTTTTCGCGAACAGCAGAAAACCATGGTGTTCTGTAGCCACTCCATGTATCACATTCAGCAACTTTGCGACACGGCTATCTGGATAGACAAAGGCAGGATCAGGGAGATGGGCGCCAGCGAAGAAATTGTCGCCCACTACGAAGAGTACTGTAACAATAAGAAAACCTATAACAACATCGAGGAAGACATTCAGGAGCTGAAGACTGCGGATCAGATCTCTACTACAGACGAAATTGATGAAAGTGGTCAACCCCGTGACTTCCGCATTACGAATATCTCGGTCAAAAATCCAGAGGGTCAACCGGTAACCGAGGTGGCACCTCTTTCTGACCTGGTGTTAAGTATGGAAGTGAAAATTCTCACGGATGGTGCTGAAGCGAACTTTGGGTTCGCATTTATGCGTAGCATCGAAGATATTCTGGCGTCCTGGCATACCTCCGATAGCAACGATATTGATAAAGGACCGTTCCATAAAGGTGATCACTTCGAAGTCGCACTCCGGGTCAAAAGCCTGGCCATACGTAGCGGCGAGTTCACAGTACTTGGCGGTGTTGCCGATCGCAGTGGTTTATTGTGGTATGAAACCAAGTTCAGTAAACCCATCCATGTGGCAGCCAGTAAAGGTGTAGGCCAGCTGATCATGGAGAGTGACTGGTCAGTGGTGCAGAAAGACTAACCAGGCTAAAACTCGATATCGTACTCGTGGACCCTGGCTGGCGCGGTGTCCGGTAAATAGCCATACGGGTTCACCTTAAAGACTCGAGGGGGATTGTTGAAATCCCTGATTTCAACTGTTTCGGTGTAGGACTGTACCACTGGATCCGGATTAAAATCCTGATTCGATTCCTGCTCCAGTTGTTCCTGCAGCTGTGCGGAGAGCTCAAGCTGTGGGTAAGCAAAAATAGAATACACGTTTGATGTATTGTTACCAACCCAGTTGGAAAGCTCCACCAGGTTTTCAAATGGAACCAGCTCGGCCAGTTCAGCGCGGTTGTTGATATCCTCAACTTCCCTGAAAGCGATGATGGTTTCTATCAGCTCTTCGTCCAGTCCCGGTAACAACTGCATGGCTTCCCGGGTAGCCAGGTTCATATTGACCGAGCGGTTATTACCGTAGATGGTAAAAGCAGCGTCCAGGTTGACGCCCTCGAACAACTCGGCAAAACCCCGTATCTGCAGAATCTCTTCCACGGTTTCCAGCTCTGGATTATTCCTTGGACGATAGGGCGGATCCAATGATAAATAGTAATCTTCTTCAGCGCCGTTCAAACTTTCCAGGTCATTCAGGTCAGTCCAGTCGGTCCAGGCCGCCAGTAAATCCTGCACTTCTTCAGGATCCGCATCCTCACCTCCCAGGCGCTTCTCGATAATAGCCTGCATGTTGCGGCGTGGTATGCGATTAAGATTTATCTTGCCGGCATGGTCATAGACTCTCACTACTATGCCTTCGGCTGCTGGATAAGCAAGTTCCAGGGGCTGACCGTTAAAGCGGTAGGCAGGGATCAGAATTTCGCCGTCTTCGTCCGCCTCCAACTCTTCACCAATCGGTCTGGGCATGCGCTCCATCATCAGTTCCATGTAAGCGTGATTAATGGCCGCAGTAACGTCGGCCCACTGGCTGACACCCTGCTGATTGTGAAAGGCAGTCGTAGCAGAAAGGCGCACCTTGCTAGCCATGGCAGTGACCAATACGGTCAACAATACTGCCGTCCACAGCACGATGATAATCACGGAACCTTTCTCCCTGTCAGCTGGAATGATCATTAGTTTTCACCGATCAGCCTGGAACAGGCTGCGGCTGCGGGCATCGCCCTGGAACAGGCTGGGCCGCAGATTGCGATGTTGATTACTGGCAACCCTGGCTACTACTTCTAGTTCCTCCAGCGCACCATCCTGATCGTCGATAGGAGTAAAAAGCACCTGCACCGCCAGTGGCAGACTCTGCATTTCTTCTCCCACCCAGTCGTCCCGCCATTGTCGGGACTCATCCAGTTCCTGGTACAGGTAGCTGAAACTTGCCTCGTAGTCAGGCAGAATCAATTCCGGTTCCGCTTCTTCCAGCCGTTCTCCAGGGTAGTCACTGTATGCCGGCGCGAGGCTCAGGTGCACGCCGTCCTCATTGGAAAACAACTCCCAGGCCATCAACCCGGCTTGCCGCTGAGGCGACACGGTTGATACCCAGCTCAGGTAATCGTCTTCCCCGACAAAATAAACGTAGCGAGCGGAGTTTTCCGGATCGGTATAGCCATGAGGAAACGCGCCATGCAAAGCCCGATCGATCTGCAGGATGGACAGGGCTTCGTCAAGGTGGCGGTCCAGGCGATCGGAATTGCTGTTCCAGTCACGGGCAACGACATAAACGCCGGTACTGAGCAACCCCAGCAATGTGGCAGTTAACGCCAGCGCCAGGATTACTTCTACAAGAGTAAAACCGTTACAGGTACTCGGAAAAAGTTTCTTGCGTTGTGCAGCAGTGGTTAATGCATTCACATCTCATCTACCTTGGAACTTCCAGTTGCAGCCAGCGGGTGCCAGTGATCGCCTCGTCCCGGTCATCACTCACCACCTCGAAAATCTCAAGTGCATAGCTCGTCGCTTGAGTCTTACGCTCTGGATCTTCCAGTACGTCGCCGGTACGCACATAAAAACGATCATTCTCAACTACGGGTTCGACTTCATTGTATGCGTTCTCCAGCAACGCAAAGTTAATATGTGCACGGGCGTTGATGGCTCGAATCAGACTGGCCTCGGACCGCCAGGATAACTGCTTGCTGCCCGCCAGCAGCGTAAACAACCCACCCAGGAGGAAACCGGTGATGGCAAGTGCCACAATAACTTCGAGCAAGGTGAATCCTTTAACTTGCGAAAGCCTGCTGGCCTCAGGCAAGCGTCGAGGACAAGCTGAAGTTTTTCTGGTAAAGCGCCTCTTCATTCTGTTGACCCTAACGCTCATCGAGAAATTCAGTTTCCACACGGCCAGTAAACGGATTTATCACGATACTGGCAAGTCGATCCTGATACATAAGAATCAGGGCTCCACCGGTACTGCCACCCTCCGGGAAAAAGGTAATATCCAGAGTATCCTGCACTTCGATTTCCTGGTCCGCACTATCCTGAAACGTCAGCTCGATCCCGCTGCCATCCCACTGGCCAACGCTGAAAGAAGACCTTGTTGGCTGCACCCCGGCACGAGCGGGCGCAACCGAAAGACTGGCGATACTGGGTTGGCCACTGACAACGGCCGTGCGGCGCGCCAGGTTCAGTAAGGTATGAGCTTCTCGTACCCGGG